>Ga0326727_10006417_pt1 | contig 32296 bp, 33 predicted proteins | sample MB2enrmetagenome_FD_207643 | JGI IMG/M metagenome (GOLD analysis project Ga0326727, IMG submission 207643) | Lab enriched peat soil microbial communities from McLean, Ithaca, NY, United States - MB29MY | ecosystem: Environmental > Terrestrial > Soil > Wetlands > Peat | place: USA: New York...
CTGTTCGGGCTTTAGGAATCTTTCAGGAGACGACCTCGCTAAACAACGGTGTTATCCACCAAGTATTTGTCGGTCTGTCTCCCGTTTTCAATATTATTATTTTTAAAGATACAAGTATTTCGATATTGGAATTTTAATTTTTGATTGGGTCTTGACTCTCCCCCTGACAGGAGATCTATACTGCTTAATGAATAACGGCAGGAGAAGTGTTGAACATGGGAAAAATCGACCTGAAAAAAGAATTAAAAGCATTCTACAATCCCTCCGCCAAAGAAGTTACACTGATTGATGTCCCGAAGATGAATTTCATAATGATTGACGGACAGGGCGCGCCGGAAAGCCCGCAATTCGCGCAATCGATTGAAGCGCTCTATCCGATTGCTTACGGCATTAAATTCGATAAGAAAAAGACCGACGGAACCGATTACGGCGTAATGCCGATGGAAGGACTGTTTTGGGCGGACGATATGGCTGTGTTTATGCCGGAAACCGCCGACAGAAGCAAATGGCAGTGGACGTTAATGATAATGCAGCCGGATTTTATCAGCGTTGCTGATTTTAACAAAGCCAAAGAAGCCGCCGGAAAGAAGAAAGATAACCCTTTTATCGATAAAGTGCGCTTTGAAAGTTACTCAGAGGGTAAATCGGCGCAAATCATGCACATCGGGCCGTTTGCGGCAGAAGGGCCGAATATTCAAAAACTGCACCATAAAATAAAAGAAATCGGCGGTAAGTTGACCGGCAGGCACCATGAAATTTATCTGTCAGACCCGCGCCGGGCCGCGCCGGAAAAAATGAAGACCGTAATCCGGCAGCCGTACAGTTTATAAGCAGCTTCCCCTCCACCCTGAGATTGCTTCGAGTACTTCGTAATCTCGCAATGACAAACGGGAGCTGTATTCCCTTTCGGGTTGGGCTTGCCCCGGCAATCCAGAGATTTCGGACAGTCTCCGAATCAGATTTCTTCTGCGTTCACGTCTTGATGCCCCATCTAAAAAAATTTCTTTAAATATTTTCCGCTAACCCTTGACTCTCCCCTCGACGGGAGATTTATACTACACAATGAAGCGGCCGCTTCGACGAATTAATGGGAGTCGAAAATGCTAAAAATCGGCGACTTTTCCAGGTTCGCACGTGTTTCCGTGAAGGCGTTACGGTATTATGATGAACTCGGCTTGCTGAAACCGGTCAAGGTAGACGAGTTTACGGGCTACCGCTATTACGCTGCAACGCAACTGACGCAGCTGCACCGTATTGTGGCGCTCAAAGACATGGGGCTTTCTTTGGAAGAAATCGCGCGTCTGCTTAAAGACGATGTGTCGATTGCCCATATCCTGGATTTACTGCATATCAAACAGGAAGAGCAAAAGCGGAAACTGGAGATTGAGGAGGAGCGTTTGAAGCGGGTGGAAGAGTGGCTGGTTGAAGTTGAAAGGGAAGGTAAAATGCCAAAATACGAAATTGTGATTAAAAAAATAGAGCCGCAAAAAGTGCTGTCCTTACGTGAGATATTACAGGATTACAGCCATATTAGCGGGCTGTTCCGGAAAATGGAGGAGTATTTAACAAAATCCGGCGGGCAGATGATCGGGCCGCCGCTGGCAATTTATTATGATGAGGGTTTCAAGGAAAAAGACGCAGACGTCGAATTGATTTACCCAATTGCACGAGAGGTTCCATCCAAAGGCGAAATTAAATGTAAAGAATTGCCGGGTTATGAAAAAATGGCAACGACGATTCATAAAGGCGCCTACGACGCCGTCGGCAGTGCTTACACCGCTTTGGGTAAATGGATTGAAACGAACGGTTATCAGACTATCGGGCCGTGCCGCGAGGTTTATTACACCGACCCCCGCAGAGGTACCCCGATGAACGAGTATGTCACCGAAGTCCAGTTACCTGTAGCTAAAATCTAAAGTAGTGTTTCTAACGTTTCGTTTGAATACTCTTTTCTCATATCGGCAGGATGCGGTATCCAGAAACAGCAGGAAACCGACTGGATCCCGATCCCGTATCAAAGTACGGGACCAGCTTTCATCGGGATGGAATAAACCCGGGTAAGCCCCCTCTTCCGGTATCGTGCTTGTAAAAAGGAAGAGGGGGCTCCTTTTTGCCATTTTCGTCACGGCAGTTTTCACAGTTATGGTGCCTAATTGAAATTAGTTGAAAACAAATGCTAAGATTAAAATATAGGTAGAATATATTTAGCATGGTAAGCTATTGCTGATAGGCTAAGACACCAGAGGAAACAATTATCTTAATAATTTTCTGATTTGGCTTTAACAACCGGGTTTGGCGGCGGTTCTGTCTTTTGTGTGTAACTAACTCCCAACTCGACCGGATTTGATAAATCGCGAATCAGCGGTTGTGCGCCTTTAATCTGTAACAACACGGGCTATTTTAATCACCCGAATCTTTTGAGGAGAATAAATGGAAAAAGAGTACAAGTACGAAAAATTTACCCCGGAGTATTACAACATCACATCAAAATTGATTGATGCTACCGTGGAGAAAGGGTTCGGCGATAAAATAGCCGTCTACTATAAGGATAAAACCTACACTTACAAGGAAATGCAAAGCCTGATTAACCGCATCGGCAATGCACTGCATCTATTAGGCGTACATATGGAAGAAAGGGTGATGCTGGTGATGTATGACTCACCGGAAGCGATGGCCAGTTTTTACGCCGCCATTAAAATAGGAGCAATCCCCATTCCGGTGAACTACATGTATACCAGCGATGATTTCCGTTTCCTGCTGAACAACAGCCGGGCGCGCACCCTCATTTGCCACGAAGATTTCGTGGAAGAAATTGACGCCTGGCGCCAATCATTCCGGTACCTGGAAAACACCATCGTTTTGGGAAAGAAAACCAAGTCGTTCCAGATCAGCTTCCATGACCTTGTCGACCGCTGCTCCGACCAATTGCAGGTGGCTTTTACCACTTATGATGACGCGGCAATCTGGAATTACACTTCGGGCAGTACCGGCGTCCCCAAAGCGGCCGTCCATTTACAGCATGATGTTTTCACCTGTCTCGAAAGTTATGCCAAGGGCGTTCTGAACATTAATCAGAACGACATCCTGATGTCCGCCTCCAAATTTTTCTTCGCCTACGGTCTGGGCAACAGTTTCATTTATCCTGCCGGCGTCGGCGGCTCCGTAGTTCTAGTTCCCGACCGACCGTTGCCGGATATCATTTTCTCCGCCATCAACCAATATAAACCCACCGTGTTTTTCGGTGTGCCGACGTTGTATGCCAACATGCTGGCGATAAAAGACGCCGAAAAGAAATATGACTTATCTTCGCTGCGGATTTGCGCGTCTGCCGGTGAGGCCCTGCCGAAAAATATTTATTTCGAATGGAAACAGAGGTTCGGGCTGGATATCCTGGATGGTATCGGCTCAACCGAACTGATGCATATTTTCATCTCGAACCGGCCCGGAGATGTAATGCCGGGTAGTTCTGGGAAAGTTGTCCCCGGTTACACCGCCAAGATTGTCGATGACAAGGGCATGGAAGTACCGGACGGCGACCTGGGCAACCTGCAGGTAAAAGGCGATTCGATGGCGGCTTTCTACTACCGCCAGCATGATAAATCTAAAGCATCGATGTTGGGCGAATGGTTCAATACCGGCGACAAATATTACCGTGATGCCGAGGGCTATTACTACTACTGCGGCAGAGGCGATGACATGCTGAAAGTCGGCGGTATCTGGGTCTCGCCCATCGAAATCGAAGATACGCTGATGTCGCATCCGGCGGTTCTTGAATGCGCGGTTGTCGGTAGAAACGATGAGGCCGGTCTGACAAAGCCGAAAGCCTATATTGTGCTTAAGAGCGGTTTCCAGCCATCTGATGAGTTGGCGAAGGAAATCCAGGCCTACGTGAAGAAAACCATCGCCTCGTATAAATACCCGCGTTGGATTGAGTTTGTGAAAGACCTGCCGAAGACCGCTACCGGTAAAATCCAGCGCTATAAACTGCGCGCATAAACTTTACGGCAAATTTAAGAACAAAAGGAGTCCGCCTCAGGCGGGCTCCTTTTTTATTACGGGTATTTATTCTCAGAATATATTGGAATACTAAATTATCAACCTTGACAAGAGTATTCGCATACGAATATACTAATAGCCGATGCAATAACATAGATTGTTTTTACCAACACAAGAATTTACATAAAAATAAATAATTTAAGAAGGAGAAAGTAAATATGTGGTGGATATGGGTAGCTATCGTTTTAGTAATTGTTGTCGTGGTTTTGTTCTTAATGCGCGGACGACAAAACAAGAAGAAATAGTTTTAAATTGAACGCACTAGTCACACAGAGAACGGGTCATGTCTTTGGCCCGCTCTCTGTTGTGTTTTTATGACGGATATTTTAACTTAGATATATATCCTCACTTTTGGTGATGTGACTAAAGGTATTTCTGGAATTTTCTTAATCTTTTAACATAATCTCAATTAGTTGTAATTCGGGCGTTGGAGAACTGCTTTGGTAAGTAATTTAAAAGTTAATTCCGCAAAATCAGATTGTGCCCAGGATGCAATTATCGTTCAGGGAATCAGCAAGCATTTCGGGAAAATCAAAGCCCTGGATAATATCAGCCTGAATGTTGGCGAAGGTATTGTTTTTGCTTTGTTAGGCCCGAATGGTTCCGGAAAAACTACATTAATACGTATTTTAACCACACTTTTAATTCCTGACGGCGGTACGGCACTGGTGGGCGGTTTTGACATCCGTAAAAACGCGGTTTCAATTCGTCCTATAATCGGGTTAGCCGGTCAGTATCCGGCGGTGGATGAAGATTTAACCGGTAAAGAAAACCTGGAGATGATCGGGCAGCTTTATCATCTCGGGAATGCGAAATCAAGAACACGGGCCGGTGAATTACTGGAAACCTTTGAACTGGCGGATGCCGGGAACAGGCGGGTAAAAACTTACTCCGGGGGTATGCGGCGCCGTCTGGATTTGGCCGCTACTCTCGTGGCCGAGCCGAAAATTCTCTTTCTGGATGAACCGACGACCGGCCTCGACCCGCGCAGCCGTTTCGGGTTATGGGATGTTATCGGTAAATTGACCAAAGACTGCCATACGGTATTTTTGACTACTCAATACTTGGAAGAAGCCGACCGGCTGGCAGATAAAATCGCCATCATGGAAAACGGTCACATTATCCGGGTCGGCACACCGGCCGAGTTGAAGGGATGTTGCGGGGGCGAAACGCGAGTCAAACTTAAACTGGTTGACCCGAATCAAACAAAACAGGCATTGGAATTGCTGCGGGAACTGGGGAAAGACCAGATGAATAGTATTGCAGCAACGGGCGATATTAGCTTACCGGCCGACGGCGGCACGGCCATTTTATCCGATGTGGTACGGCGGCTGGACGCGGGCGGCATCCAACTGGCGGAACTGGCGCTAACTCAGCCGACATTGGACGATGTCTTTCTGGCAATTACCGGCCACGCGGCGGAAAACACTGCCGATACGAAAAAAACGATGTAAGTGAGAAGAAATTCGATGGAAAAAATGTCTGCAGCGCTTTCCGATATCATGGTCATGACCAAACGTAATGTCACCAGATACATCCGTCTACCGCAGTTGCTGGTGTTTAATGCCATGCTGAACGTGGTACTGCTGCTGTTGTTCAATTATGTTTTCGGCGGAGCGATTCAAAAAGGCGGCGTGGCATACATCCAATATTTCCTGCCGGGATTCCTGGCGCAGACCGTAGTTTTCGGTTCAACGCAAACCAGCGTCGGCATTGCCGAAGATTTATCTAAAGGCTTAATTGACCGTTTCCGTTCATTACCGATGGCCCGGCCCGCATTTCTGACGGGCAGGGTGATTGCTGACGGCGTCCGTTATGCGCTATTGATATTACTGATGATTGCCGTCGGTCTGGCGGCCGGCTTCAGATTTGAAAACGGCTTAGTCCCGGCCATCGTGGCAGTTTTGCTGGTGATTCTTTTCGGTGTTGCCCTGACCTGGATTGGTGTCTTTATCGGGATATCGGTCAAGAACCAGGAAACAGCGCAGGTTGCCGGTTTTGTCTGGGTATTTCCGCTGGTTTTTGCCAGTTCGCTTTATGTACCGATTGCGACGATGCCGCACTGGCTGCAGTATTTTGCCAATGTTAATCCGGTAACCTCAATGGCTGGTGTCATCCGGGCATTGTTCCTGGGCTCTAATCCGGCAGCGGGCGGCGCCAGTTTAGCGAAATATTTATGGCAAATCCTGGTTTGGGATGCCGGCCTGATGCTGGTATTTATTCCGCTTTCGGTCCGCCGCTATGTGCAGCTCGCGAAATAAATCGTGAAATAATCAATAAACACTAAATCAGAAATCTGACCGTCTGAAAAGTCCGGGACTGGGGCTGCGATGCTCTTATTTGTCGACAGATGCGTTGCTGTCCGTTATAGTAGAGATAGAAAATAACGTGAAGTGACCGCATGACTCGCAATAAGAAGACTTTTCACATTGTTTCCCTTGGTTGCGCCAAAAATACTGTCGACTCCGATTCGATGGCCCAGTTGCTGATAAAGTCCGGCTATACGAGCGTTGCCGACCCGGACCATGCCGGCGTGCTGATTGTTAACACTTGCGGGTTTATTGCCTCCGCCAGAGAAGAATCCCGTAATGTCTTATCTGAGTTGGCGGCAAAAAAGAAAAGCGGTCAGATTTTGATTGCCGCCGGCTGCCTGACGCAGCGTTACGGCGAGGATGTGCCCCGGGATATTCCCGGGATTGACGGTATCCTCGGGACGCGGCGCTGGATGGACATTACAGGCATTGTAGCTAATCTACAGCGGATCAATCCGCCCAAACCGCGTTATCAGACAACCGAGGCCGCGACTATCGGTAGTGACGAACAAGGCGCGTTACGTGTCTCCATACAGGGCGCCAGCGCTTATTTAAAAATCGCTGACGGCTGCCGCCGGCCATGCGCTTTTTGCGCTATCCCCCTGATTAAAGGCCCGATTGTCAGCCGTCCAATAGAATCGATTCTGGCTGAAGCACGAATCCTGGAAGCAAGGGGTATCCGCGAGATTATCCTGATTGCCCAGGATACCACTGATTACGGTTATGATTTGGGATTGAAAAACGGGCTGGCTCACCTGTTGAAAAAGTTAACTGCCGCCGCGCCTCAGGTTGATTGGGTACGCGTGATGTATGCTTATCCCGGTTTTGTGACCGATGAGTTAATCGAGGTCATGGCTGCCGAAAAACAGGTGGTGCATTATCTCGATATACCCTTGCAGCATGCCCATCCGGCGGTTTTGCGGCGGATGCACCGGCCGACCAATGTGGATTGGGTCTATCAGACGTTGACGAAAATGCGCAAAGCTATCCCGGACCTGGCGCTGCGTACCACTTTCATCGTCGGTTATCCCGGCGAAACGGAAAAAGAATTCAGGACATTGCTCGATTTCACCGAGGAAATGCGTTTTGATAAGGTCGGGGCTTTCAAGTACTCGTTCGAGCCCGGCACTCCCGCCGAGCCGCTCGGCGACCCGGTGCCGGCGGAAATAAAAGAAGAACGCTTCAAACGCTTGATGGAAAAACAGCAAAAAATCTCACTGGAAATTAATAAGACTTTCATCGGCCGGAAACTGGATGTGTTATTTGAAGGCAATGGGCAGGGGGTTTCACTCGGGCGCAGTTACCGCGATGCGCCGGAAATTGACGGTCTGGTGCTGGTGAAAGGTGAAATCCCCGCCGGCCAAATATTACCGGTGCAAATCAATGAAGCCATGCCTTATGATTTAGGCGGCACCATCGTCAGGAAAAAGCAGGCGCGGCTGAAACCAAAAACGAAATAGCCGGAATTGAATAAGAGTTACTGCACTGGCGTTAACCGCTGATTTTCAAAGTTTTCAGGATTTCCGACAATTCATTCTTTTGGGCTGTGGTCAGTCCGGTCAGTGGTAATCTTGGTTGCCCGCCTTTCAACCCCACGATATCCATCGCGGCTTTCACCGCCGGCAGATACATCGGCGGCGGATTCGATACACCAATACCCGGCGTGGTGCAGGTCATCTGCGCAACAAAATCGACTAACGGCGACATCTTTTCAAAGGTCGCATCCATTTTGGTAAAATCACGGGTTTCCGCAGCCTGATACAGGGAATAAGTCCAGTCCGGGATGAAATTGGCGTAAGAGCTGACGACCCCGGCGCACCCGATAATCGCTGAATTGGTATACATTTCTTCGCCGAGGCCGCAGAAAAAGGTCAGGTCCTTCGGGTTAACCGCTTTTTTCATCTGAACAAACTGCGTGAGGTTCGGCGTGTTTTCTTTACAGGCGATGACACTATCGATTTTGGCGATTTTAGCCATTAAGGCGGGTTTAATCCAGCAGCCGGTCGGCGCGGGGTTGTTATAGACCATCACTGCAATCTTGATGCTTTCTGCGATTTGTTTGTAGTGCTGATAGGCGCCTGCTTCGGTCGGAATAAAATAATAGGGTAAAATCACCTGGACGCCGTCAACGCCGGCCGATTCGGCGTATTGGCACATCTTAACAGTTTCCTGAGTACCCGGACGTCCCACGCCGGCAAATACCGGCAACTTCCCGTTGACTTCTTCCACTGTGGTCTTAATCACAGCTTTACACTCATCGTCAGACATGGCATAAAATTCTCCGGTGCTGCCCAGCGGGTTAAAGATGAAGTCTTTACCTTCGGTCCTTTTCAACAGCCAGCGCAGATTCGCGCGAAAACTTGCCAAATCCAGACTGCCGTCACGGTTAAACGGCGTCGTATTGACGATGATGACACCTTTCAATTTTTTCTTCAGTTCTGCCAGTTTCATTGCTTTGACTCCTGAGTGTTCAGTTAATATTTACATCAGCCCGAATGATATACCTCTTGTGGAAAGTTGTAAAGAACCGGTTGCCGGACATTTAAGTTTATTGGTATAGAAAAGGCGCCTGTGGTTTCCGCCAGGCGCCGATTAGTTTGCCCGGTTTGCCCGGTTAATCGACTTTAGTGAGTTCTTCTTCCGCGAAACGGTTAATCGTTGAGAAATCTTTTGATTCGAACCGCACCATATACCAGAAGCGAAAAGTATCTTTAATGGGTTCTTTATCTACCACCCCGATATGGTCCCGATACGGCGAGCTGGAATGAACGTTAATTTTTACTTTGGTGCCGGCTTTAAATTTAGCCACGACTGCATGATACCCCAGCGGCAGGTCGTACTCTTTCCGTCTTACCGGGTTGGAGAGAATTGCATAAGCCTCATTTAATTCGCGCATCATCTGATTGGATTCAGGGCTCCCCATGTTCCGGTCAGGATGGAAAATAAAAGCCAATTTTCTGTAGGCTTCGTTTATCTCTTTTTCAGTGGCATTGGGCGCGATTCCCAGAAGCTTATAGAGGTTTTGTTCGACCTGCATTCGGAATATCCTTGTTTGAAATTGTTTTGACTGTATTATTGCATATTCACGGCTAAAAAGAAAGGCGGGCCGATGTGATATTCAGTACTGTGACTATTAAACACAATAAGGATTAGGCGTGTGACAATTCCAATTTCGAATATTAGTTTAATTTTTTAAAGCGGCTCGCCTGTAGCAGTTTTTCAATTTCATCCAGGTGCATTTTGCGGTGCATCGACCGGTTTAGGGCATGACGGTCTCCGAGGATATTGATGGCTTCGATCGACTCAGTCGCAAGTTTCTCTATTTCCCTGTCGACTTGTTCGGCAATTGATACTGCCATTTCGGCAGCTTGACGCGGCGGCAGTTCCAGAAAAAAGGGGAGCAGTGAATCATTGATGATATCGACCAGCTCATCGCTTGTCGGCGAAGGAGAAATGCCTTGTTTTTGCCATTTTCGCATTAAAACCAGCCTTCTCCGGTCCCAGAAAGCGAGATGCGCCAGAACAACCGCTATTGTCCAGCCTTCTTTGTAAATGACCAGCTTTAGTTCTTCATCGGTCATCCCTTGAACCATTTTACGCAGCCTTTCCCGCTCTTTTTTATTTGCCGTAATATAGTTTTGGCCCATTTAGAGCTCCTTTGTTCGAGAGTAAATAAGTCAAATCAGTTGTTTCTCCATGAATACACTCAACGGGTCATTTTGATATGGGGCAAACGGCTCCCGCCGCTGGTAACCGGAACGCTGATACATCTGTAATGCTTCGGTTTGATATACGCCTGTTTCCAGCCGGGATACCTTAAGCCTGCTGGCGAAGGCACGGGTCTCCAACTCTTTCAGTATTTGCCAGCCGATGCCTTTACCGCGGTAACCGGGTAGTACAAACATCCTTTTAATTTCCGCATATTCCCCCTGATGGTTTACAAACGCGCCGCATCCCGTCGGTTTACCATCGATTCGGGCGAGCAGGAAAGTGACATTCGGCTGCTGCAACGCGGCAACCGGTAACAGGTGGTTACTTTCGGCGGGATACAGGCTATTCAGATAAGCATCAAGTTCTGCAATTAATTGCCGGGCTTCAGGAATGCCCGGGTCGTATGATTGGATTATCAGTTGTTCCATTCGTCATTCCGCATCAAATATCAACCTTGAGATGAAAAAATAACAGTTATTTCTTCTTTCTCACCAGCAGTATCCCGCAGGCAAATATGATAATTCCAACGGGAATCAGGACATAGCCCAGCCAGTTGAAAATCGGGATTTTAAAACCCAGTGCGATATTGGCGGCCACGCCTTGGGAACCGTCCATGTTAGTAATAATTAAGTAATTATTTCCCTGGGTGCTATCCCAAACCGGGTTAAAGTGTAAATCGAAAGTGCTGCTGGAATGGGCTGCATCCAACCAGAAAGTTTGCGTAGCGGGCGAAGCAGTTGGTCCACTTGCCCCTTGGCCGAAAATGAGCGTACCGGTGATGGTTATTTTAGGGGCATATGGCCCGCTCCAGTGCCACTCCGGATATGGTCCTTCTGTTTCCGTTTGGCTGACATAGTTTTGACCGGCGTTATAGGGCGCCCAGCCGGCAAAAACTGCTTTGGATGAATTGACCGGGGTGACAACCCATTCCGCCTGGATAGTATTTTCAGTGCCGAAAAGACTTTGAGACAGACGTCCCAAAACGGACTCGATTCTTAGCGGGGACATTTCCATCATAAATGCATAAGTAGAAGTGTTTATCTGATAAATATTACTTAAGTGGTAGCCTTGGCTATCTCTGTATCGATTATAAAACAAAATGGCCGCGCCGCCGGCAACCGGAATGATACCCAAAACGATTAAGATGATGCCGATAATAGCAAAAAAGGCTGCTGCACCTTTACCGCGGTGTTTTTTTACTTCGGTTGTCATAAAAATGCTCCTCAATCATTGCGCATTAAAAAAACAGCGTCTTGCCAAAAACAGACACTATCAGAATTACCCGGGGTAGGGGCGGGCGTCACGCAGGTAATCATGGTCGGGCCGTTCCAGAACGAAAGTGCTGGTAAAATCGACGTAAGGTTCCAGGAAAGGATATTTATCCCATTTTGCCCAGGGCGGTTTAGTGTATTTCGGGGGGGAATCGATGACCGATTTCTTCCAGCCGTGGAAATCTTCGTACCACTGCTCCGTGACCCGCACCCATTCCACCGGATATCTTCCCGGCATGGTACAGGCGCGGGAACTGAAATAAGCAGTGAGCCCGGGCTGCTGCAGCACTTCTTTGGTATGGACGTTTAGGAACCAGTCTTCGCCGTCTTCCAACGAAACCCCTTTTGGATATTTCGTGACCTGATACCAGCGGATGATGGATTTCTCATCGGCGGTATAATCGCCGCCCTTGAAGATGTCCGGGGCCGGGGTATAACAGCTGAGCCCGACACGGAAAATCGTGCCGGCTTTAGTATCTTTCCATTGTATCGGCTTCTTTAGCCAGGGTGCCTGCCAGGTGAACTTCATTACGCGGTCGATGGTTCCCGGCGCCGGATGCAGCGGTTCGATTGATTCCAGGACCTGGGCGCTGGGGAACCAGACTTCCCACAACCTTAAATTATAATAGCCGTAAGCCAGTACTTCTGGAATGACAGGAATCGGGCGGTAAGAGATAAAACGCAGCTGTTGTCCGATGTCTTTAGCCATGACCTCGGGGGCATGATAGCGCAGTAGCCACCTTTCAAAACCGGGCAACTCGTTGGGTAAATCGGTGGAGTTCAACATGAAGACGGATTTAATCACAGCAATCTCCTTTTTCCGTTCAAAGCGAATAATTAAAAACGGAGCACGGATATTTGTTATCCGTCTCCGCCCAGTCTTCTTTCACGTTGACCGTAGGCGGCCAGGGCTCTATCCAGTTCGGCGGTATCGAAATCCGGCCAGCAAACCGGAGAAAAATAGAATTCACTATAGGCAGTCTGCCACAGCATGAAATTGGATATTCTCAATTCCCCGGCGGTCCTGATAACCAGGTCGACATCCGGCGCGCCGCCGGTATAAAGATGGTGGCTGAAAACATTCTCATCGACCGGATTTGCCGGATGTTCCGTCAGCAATTTATTCACCGCGTCGATAATTTCCGTCCTGCCGGAGTAATTGAACGCCAGATTGAGAATCAGACGGTCGTTATTTTCGGTGAGTGTCACAGCCTTTTGAATCACTTCCCGGAGATTGGGCGGTAATTCCTGCAGCCGTCCGATGTATCTCAACTGGATTTTGTGTTCCTGCGCCCAGTCCGCGTTTTTCCGTATCCAGATGTCCACCAGTTTAAACAGGCTGGAAATTTCATCTTCCTGTCTTTTCCAGTTATCGGTGGAAAAACCCCAGACGGTGACAAAACGCACTCCCGACTTCATCAGATGTTCAATAGATTGAAACATGCGTTCGGCGCCAATTTCGTGCCCGCGGAGGCGGGGTAACCCGTGCTGTTTAGCCCAGCGGCGGTTCCCGTCCGGAATAATCGCGACATGTTGTGGAATATTGCTGTTCATAATGTAATAAATAGTACAACGCTTTAGGCGGGAAATCAATACAGGCTGCGGTTGCTCGACAGCCTTTTAGTTTTAAATCATTGTGCTATAATTTTCAATAATTAATATTTGATACATTTGTATTCAAGGAGGAAAAAGCTAATGGCAGGCACAAAGAAAACAATGAAGGCGGTGGTTGCGCGCGGAGTTGGCGATTATAAAATCGAGAACGTCGTTCCGCAGTATAAAATCGAAGAAGTTCCCATCCCGAATGCCGGTGAAGGGGAAATGGTGATTAAAGTGGAAGCCTGCGGCATCTGCATCGGCGATGTCAAGATGACCCATCTTCAGGAGGCGTGGGGCGGGAAAGGGACGCCGCCGCACTTGCATTGGCCGTTCACCCCGGGACATGAATTTATCGGGCATGTCGTGGAAATCGGGAAAGATGTGAGCGGCGGTTTTAAAATCGGAGATAGGGTAACCTCCGAACAGATTGTGCCCTGCGGATATTGCCGGAACTGTATGGAAGGCAATTACTGGATGTGTACCAACGGCGGCCTTTACGGCTTTAAATATGACGGCGGCATGGCAGAATACATGAAGTTCCAGAAAGGGGCACGGAATTATAAAGTCCCGGAAAGTATTCCCATGGAGACCGCGGTTTTAATTGAACCCTATGCCTGCGGCAAACATGCCGTCGACCGGGGCCAAATCAAAAATAATGATGTCGTGGTGCTTTCCGGCGCCGGCGCATTGGGGCTCGGGATGCTGGAATTCATCAAAATGAAAAATCCCAAACTGGCCATCGTCCTGGACATCAAGGACAAACGACTGGAAGTCGCCAAACAACTAGGCGCCGACATCGTCTTAAATCCCGCTAAAGAGAATGTCGTGGCCAGGGTCAAGGAATTGACGGGCGGAACAGGCTGCGACGTCTACATTGAAGCTACCGGGTTCCCGAAGAGTGTCGAACAGGGCTTGGATATGATTAAGCGGCTGGGCACTTTTGTGGAGTTTGGTTTCTTCATGGACCCGGTGACAGTCAACTGGACCCTTATCGGCGATGCCAAAGAAATCAACATCCACGGCTCGCACCTGGGGCCGTACTGTTATCCGCCGGTGCTGGAGTGGATGGCGAACGGGAGAGTTTCCGGCAAAGGGGTCGTGACCCATAAATTCGCCCTGGATGATTTTCAGAAAGGCTTTGAAACAGCCGGGAAAGCCGATGATTCGATTAAAGTGGTTTTAATACCATGAATTTAGCTGTTTAAGCGCCGGATAGTATTCGTAGAAGGAGGGTGTTATGAAATATTCACCAAAGTACTTCACGGAATTCAAGAAGCGATATCCCAAAGTCGTCAAAAGTTTCGACCAGTTAGGGTTGGAATGCGCCAAAGCCGGGCCGATTGATGAAAAGACGCAGCATCTGATTAAACTGGGCGTGGCTACGGCACTGGGCCATGAGGGCAACGTGCAAAAACTGGCCAAACGGGCGCTGGAAGACGGGGTCAGCCCGGACGAGCTGCGGCAGGCGGTGCTCCTTTCCACAACGACCGCCGGTTTCCCGACAATGCTCGCGGCGATGCAGTGGGTGGAAGAGGTTATCGCAGCTAAGGGAATGTAAGACCAATCATCAGCCAAAGCCATTTTCCCCAGGGACGGTGAAGTGATGAAAATGCCCGTGTTATTCATCGGACACGGTTCGCCGATGAACATTATTGCCGATAATGGATTTACGCGGAGACTGGTTCAGTTAGGCAAAGAATTGCCCATACCGAGAGCGATTCTGGTGGTTTCGGCGCACTGGTTAACCGACGGTACGTTCGTGACCTGCGAAGATAAACCCAAAACAATCCATGATTTTGGCGGATTTCCGGAGGAATTATACCGTATCCATTATCCCAGCCCGGGCTCCCCTGCCGACGCACGGATAATTACGGAAAAAGTAAAAACCCCGCCGGTGAAATGCAGTACGGAATGGGGACTGGACCACGCTTCCTGGGCAATTTTGAAACATCTTTATTCGAAAGCGGACATCCCGGTGATTGAAATGAGCCTGGATTACTCACCTTACAACGGCTGGAACCGGAAAACCCTGCAGTATTATTATGACCTGGCAAAACAGCTTAGTTTCTTGCGGGAAAAGAACGTACTGATAATCGGCAGCGGCAATATAGTGCACAACCTCCGGGTGGCGGATTTTGAGAATACAGAAGCAGAACCTTACGATTGGGCCGTCGAATTTGACGCGCAGGTGAAGCACGACTTACAGAACAGAAATCATCAGGCACTGCTCGATTGCCGGAACCTGAGCCGGGTAACTTCTCTTTCGGTGCCGACATTGGACCATTATTTGCCGATGATATTCGCCATCGCACTGCAGCAAAAAGACGATGATTTAACCTTTACATACGAAGGATTCCAAAACGCTTCCGTCTCGATGCGGTGCTTTAAAATCGGGTAAAGGCAGACTGCCAGACAATCCGCAGGCTAAAAATCAGAAAACCCCTCGATGTTTCCGAGAGGCTTTCACATCACCCGCGGTAATCAGCTTTGTAAGCTTAGTTTTTCAACCGCGGGTGTAAGCTGCATGGCTTCTACTATCACTGTATCATTTTCTTTTTGAGTTTTGGTTAAGGTCAGATTAAGGTTGTATTAACTTATTGTAAAAAAAAGAGAGGAGCATTTCATTAAGGCTCCCCTCTCTCAAATTATGAGCAATTATTAAATTACCATTGGACAAACATGGGCATTACCACGTGCAAATAGTTATCTGTCCCGATTGGCTTGATAACCCCGGGGCTGGAAGGATTCGTCGTTTCCAGCGTTACTTTTTGCTCTTTGACCACTCCCAGCACATCGGTCAGGTATTTGCCGTTAAACGCGATTTTGGCTTCCTGCCCTTCTACGGCGGCGTCAATTTCACCGATATCCTCGCCCAGTTCCTCCGATTTGGATGAAATCACAATTTTGCCCGGCGCCAGTTCGCCGCCCGGGGTCATGATCAGGCGGACGATACCGCTGCCGTCGCGGGCAAAAATAGATGCCATTTTGCAGGCTCGGAGGAAATCCGCCACGGAGACGGTGGCCCGTCCTGCAAAACTCTGCGGAATGAGCTGCGAATACTTGGGGAAAGTGCCCTGCACCAGTTGAGAGACAAGCTGGGTTTTCTTCATGTGAAACATGACCTGGCTCTTATTGGGGTTGACCGTAATATCTACGGTTTCCTCATCGTCGGCGATGAGCCGGTTGAGTTCATTCAAAGTGCGCGAGGGGATAATGACTTCGGCTTTTTCTTTGACGTTGGCGGCCAGCGGCATCCGGTAAACTGCCAGGCGGAAACCGTCGGCGGCGGCCAGCGTGACCGCGTTTCCCTCGAATTGCGCATCCACACCGGTGAGTACCGGGCGGGATTCTTCGGTGGCGGCGGCAAAAACAACCTGGTTGATGGCCTGTCTTAAAGTGGCCGTGTCAACTTTGGTTTTAATGCCTTCGTCAACTTTCGGGATAGGCGGGAAATCGGCGGCATCAACACCGCTGATACGTGCTTCGAAACGGGCGCATCTTAATTCCAGCGTTTTACCGACTAATTTCATGTCCACTTTTTCCCCGGCGGGCAGCGAATTGACGAACTCGGTGAGCAGGCGAGCCGGGACGGTAATCGAACCCTCTTCCTCTACCTTGGCGCCAATCCAGTGGCTGATGGCCATTTCCAGATTGGTGGCTGCCAGTTTCAAGCGGGATTCGTCGGTGGAAAGCAATACGTTATTGGTAATCGGCAAAGTAGTGCGGGTGGCGACGGCCCGGCCAACGATGCCCAATCCCTTACTCAGGTTTTCCTGCAGACATGATAATTTCATCTTTATTTCCCCCCAAAGTAGTGTCGGTAGTTAGGTAGTATATAACAAATAAGAATTATGTACAAGAGGTTGTAAGGAAAAGCTTACAGCTGTCAGCTCTCAGCTTTAACGGGCTGTGAAAAAATTGTTCACAAAGTACGCGTTATTCAGGCAGTTTCTGCCATTTTCTGGAGCAGCATCTTCGCTTTTTGAGCGGCGATGGCGCGGTGGCTGATTTGATTTTTGACATCGGCGGGTATTTCTGCCATTGTTTTACCGAATTCAGGCAGATAAAAAACCGGGTCGTAGCCGAAACCCTGTTCCCCGGATGGCACGAAAGCAATCACCCCCCGGCATTCGCCTTCGCAATACTGCACGGTGCCGTCGGGTTGTGCAAGGGCAATTACACAATAGAAACGGGCAGAACGTTTTTCCGACGGAACATCTTTCAATTTGGAAAGCAGGTAAGCGATGCGTCCGTCATTTGAGGCATTCTCGCCGGCGTAGCGCGCGGACATTATGCCCGGTGCGCCGTGAAGCGCCGCCACTTCAAGGCCGGAGTCATCCGCCAGCGTCACCAAACCGACCTGCACGGCTAGGGCGCACGCTTTGAGTTGGGCATTTTCCCGGTATGTGGCGCCGGTTTCCTCGACTGCCATGGTGATGCCCAGTTCTTTCGGTGTCACCAGGTCGAAAGGAATGCCTGCCAGCAGACTGCGGAACTCTTTAACCTTACCGGCGTTATTGGTGGCTAACAATAATCTAGGACGCAAGGTTTATCCTCAACCGTTTTTATTTGATGCTTTTCTTCGATTATACAGGGAGTTGCGTAACGGGACAATAAACCGCCGGTTTGCAGGCCGGAAATTGTTCGGCGGTGTTCCCAAGCGTAATCAAATATGATAAACTCAAGGCAGTCGGTCAGGAGTAAATGAAATGGTGGAATCGGAACAGCCCGAAGTCGGGGTAATTATTGTCGCTGCGGGGAAAAGCCAGCGGATGTCCGGCACGGATAAAATCTTTGCGCCGTTAGCCGGTCAACCGGTTTTGTTGCGCGTGCTGCAGCCGTTCATTGACTGCGAAAACGTTGACCGTATTGTAGTCGTGTTGAACAACCGGAATTACGATGAGGGCAAAGCGCTGATTATCGAACAGAACTGGGAAAAAGAAGTGGCCGTATGCATCGGCGGCCGAAGGCGGCAGGATTCCGTGCTCGCCGGGTTGAAATTACTGGGTGACTGCGACCTGGTGGTGATTCAGGACGGCGCCCGACCGATGGTAACGGTCGGCCTGATTGAAGACGGCTTGGCCGCGGCCGAAGAAACCGGTGCTGCGGTGGCGGCGGTACCGGCGACGGACACGATTAAGACGGCGGATAAAGATATGATTGCCCGGGAGACGTTGCCGCGGGACAGTCTGTGGCTCTGCCAGACCCCGCAGGTCTTTGACTATGATGTGCTGATAAAAGCCTACCGTAAAGCCACTGCAGAGGTTACCGACGACGCTCAAATTATTGAATTGACTGGCGGGAAAGTTAAGCTCTACATGGGAAGCTATGATAATATTAAAATAACCACCCCGGCTGATTTGGCGATGGCGGAAATGCTCTGGAAAAGGCGGAAAGCATAATATGCAGTTCGGCATCGGTTTTGATATTCATCCCCTGGTTACAGGCCGGAAACTGGTGCTCGGCGGCGTGGAAATCCCTTTCGACCGCGGCCTGGACGGCTGGAGCGACGCCGACGTTTTGACCCATGCGATTATTGACGCCTTATTGGGGGCGGCGGCGATGGGCGATATCGGGATGCACTTCCCGCCGGGTAATCCGGAATATAAAAATGTCAGCAGTTTAAAATTTTTAGCGGAAATTAAGGCAAAGATGGCGGCCAACGGTTGGCAAATCAATAATATTGATGCCACGGTCATCGCCGAAGAACCGCACCTCCGGGAATACATTGACACGATGCGGGAACGGCTGCAGCAGACGCTCGGAATCCAGTTCGAACAGGTGAGTGTTAAAGCCAGCACGGCCAACCGGGTGGGAGCGCTGGGTAACGAAGAGGGAATCGCGGCGATGGCAATTGCCTCGATTCAGAAAACAAATTAAAGGATTATCCGATGAAAATCTACAATACTTTATCCCGTCAAAAAGAAGAATTCCAGCCGCAGGGCGATGTAGTTACGATATATTCCTGCGGTGTTACACCGTACGCAGAATCACACCTCGGGCACGCGATGAATGCGGTTATTTTCGATACTGTGCGCCGCTATCTCCTTTTCCGCGGTTATAAGGTTAAATTTGTGCAGAACATCACCGATGTCGAGGATAAAATCATCGACCGGGCGAATAAACTGGGCATCCCGCCGCGGGAACTGGCGGAGAAATTTGCCGGCCGCTATTTTGAAGACATGGCGGGACTCAATGTGATGAAACCGGACATTATTCCTTACGCCACCGAAGAAATCCCGAAAATGCTGGAAGTAATCAAGGGCCTGGTGGACAAAGGTCATGCCTATGCGGTGAACGGGAGCGTTTATTTCCGCGTGCGCAGCATGCCGGATTACGGCAAGCTTTCGCACCGCACGCTGGATTCGATGCAGGCCGGTGCGCGCATCGAACCGGGAGAAGATAAAGAGCACCCGATGGATTTTGCTTTGTGGAAGGCTGCCAAACCCGGGGAGCCGTTCTGGGACAGCCCCTGGGGCAAAGGACGGCCTGGCTGGCATATCGAGTGCAGCGCGATGTCCCTCAAATACCTGGGGGAGACAATTGATATTCATTGCGGCGGTCAGGATTTGATTTTCCCGCACCACGAAAACGAAATCGCGCAATCGGAGTGCTTCACCGGTAAAAAACCGTTTGCCCGCATCTGGATGCATAACGGACTTTTCCAGCTCGGCGACGAAAAGATGAGTAAATCCATCGGCAATATTGTCGGTATCAAACAGATACTGGAAAAACACAGCGCCGACGGATTCCGGATGTTCGTCCTGGGCTCGCATTACCGCAATCCGCTGACTTTCTCCGACGAAGCGATCGAAGCGGCGGAAAAAGGTCTGGAGCGATTGATTCAAGCCGCCAACAGCGAACCGGCAGCGGTCAAAGCTGAAGCCGGAAAAATCGATGCCCGCGATGCCCGCCGGAAATTCACGGAAGTAATGGACGACGATTTCAATACACCGCAGGCGCTGGCGGTGCTATTTGACTTGGCGCGGGATATCAACCGCGGCACCGAACAGGGAGCCGATACCGCTGATGCCCGTCATGCCCTGAAAGGACTCGCCGGCGTACTGGGTTTAACGCTAAAAACAACGGAACAGACTTTCAGCGATGCCGCGCCGTTTATCGAATTATTGATTAAAACACGCAGGCAGTTGCGGGATGCCAAGCAGTTCAAACTGGCCGATGAAATCCGGGATAAGCTGCTGGAAATGGGCATAACCATCGAAGATACGGCGCAGGGCACCACCTGGAAAAGAAAGAAATAGGGTTTATTATCGTTGCGAAGAGCGCTAGCCTATAGTCCCGAATTGTTGAGGGAGACGGAGCAACCTAAAATGTATGTTCATAGAAAAACAATACTATATTTATATCCTGACCAATACCAAACATTCAACCTTCTCTAGAAGGTCTCGCAAAGACAATATTTTTCCCAATTAAAATATTATTGGTAATCGCTACAAATCACAATTACGGCGTAAATTACTAAGTAGAGACCAAATGACAAATAATGCACTCTCAACATCAACCGCCCGGTTTGCCGGTTGGGTTACCCGCCACGAAGGCAGGAAATTCCTGCAGCTGCGTTCGGACGTGCCCGTACCGGCCGTCCCGCCGGGAAAAGAAGGGAGGGACAACTGGGCGTCGCTCTACATCCACATTCCATTTTGCCGCACGCTCTGCCCTTTCTGCTGTTTTAACCGATATTTGTTTGATGAAACAAAAGCCCGCCGGTATTTCGCTAATTTGAAAAAAGAAGTCGGGTTTTACATCGACCGCGGTTTCCGTTTTTCCGATTTTTACTTCGGTGGTGGCACGCCCACGGTGCTGATGGACGAATTGCTGGATTTTATTGCTTTCCTCAAAAAGAACTTTAAGGTCCGCCAAATTTCCATGGAAACCACACAGCGCGAAATCAACCCGGAAGTCATCGCCGCCCTGAAAAAGGCCGGCGTCAACCGGCTTTCCATCGGCGTGCAGAGTTTCGATAATGAGCTGCTCCACGCGATGGGCCGGCTGGTGGGCAGCGGTGAAGAGGCAATCGAAAAATTGAAAATGGCGCAGGGGCAGTTCGATACGGTCAACGCCGATTTCATCTTTAATTTCCCGACGCAGACCGTGGAACGGTTTCAAAAAGACGTTACCACTTTCAAAGAACTGGGGATTGACCAGGCGACGTTTTATCCCCTGATGCCGTCGCCGCACAAGAAAAGCCGGCTGGAAAGACGCTTCCATAAAGTGGACACGTCCCGGGAGAAAGCATTCTACGATGTGATTTTGAAAGAGCTTTATCAGGGCGGCTACAAAGCGTCCACGGCCTGGTGCTTTTCCCGCGGCAACCGGCTGATTGACGAATACATCATTGATTACGACGATTATGTCGGGGTCGGGGCCGGTTCGGTGGGATTTCTAAACGGTGATTTCTTTGTGAATACGTTTTCGCTGGAAAAATACGACGAAATTATTGTCGGCGGTAAATTGCCGATTGTCAGCTGGCGGCGGCTTTCCGGGCGGGAGCATTTACGCTATTACATGCTGACCAAACTCTTCGGCATGTCGCTGGACCCGGAGAAATTCCGGCAGCGTTTTAACGCAGATGTCAATCGCAAACTGTTCTGGGAAATGTCATTTTTTAAAATGTCCGGTTTGGTAAAGCAGAATAAAAATATCACCGTCACACCGAAAGGCATGTATACGCTGTGCGTGATGCAGAAAGAATTTTTTGCCGCGCTGAATACCTTGAGAGAAAGTTACATCGACGGGCAGATTTAAGAGATGTGATTTTTGTACTTGAAATCCGTTTTTAAATCAGGTAGTATGTGAAATAATTAACGGGAGGTGAATTTATGGAATACAACAAAATTATTGTGCCGTTGGACGGTTCTAACCTCGCAGAAAGTGTTTTACCGCACGTAGAAAAGATTGCTTTGGGTTGTGCGCTGCCCAGTGTTATCCTGGTAACTGTGACCGAACCGGTTCACGTTAAAACGCCCCGGGCGTTACGCATTGAACGATTACCGGAAGTACACCAGGGCCCGGTACTTTTTTACGGCGGTGTTACCAGTGTCGGGAGAGAGATTATCCCTGATTCGATAATGGATTTGCCGGTTACCATCGGCAAAATGGCCAAGACCGGCTATAATTACCTCTCTAAGATTGCGGCCAAATTAGAGAAAAAAGGTATTCAGGTAACGATTGCCGTTTTAATCGGTGACGTCGCCGCGGAAATTACCCGTTTCGCCAAAGACGAAAAAGCAGACTTGATTGTGATGGCCAGCAGCGGGAAAAAGACTTTAAAACGTTGGGATGTAGGTAATGCAGCGGAGAAAGTATCGCATTCCACCGATATCCCGATTTTCCTGGTAAAACCGCCGGCAGGGTTTAAAGAGACCAAACCGGTCCGTAAAGGAAAACCAAGCTAGTATTTCGTTTTAAGGATTTTATTAATAAGCCGGAGGCGGGTCCGTTATTAGCGGACTCGCCTCTTTGTTTTACATCAAATTGATAATGCGGCTTAAACGGATTTTTTAGCCTGCAAGATTAACGGCAGAATATTTTTATCAATGTCGCCGTCGTTTTTCGGTTCGGGCACGTCTTTGAAAAGGAACCAGTTCTCGGTATGCTCGGTGTATTCTCCGGGCTGTAATTTCACCAGCGGGCCCAGCGTTTCAAATTCAAAACCCGGTCCGGTCCAGAATTGCACGGTATTGTTGAAATCCGGATAATTCCTGCCCTTTTTAAAATCGAATGTAGCCACAAAAAGATGGCCGTTGTTATAATAGGCCGCCCAGCCTTCGGTGACCATCATCCCGAATTTATAAACGCCGGGCGCTTTATTGTCCTGCCGCAGCATAATATATTTTTTTCCCAATTGCAGACGGGAATCGGTGAGGTCGCAATAGCACCACACTGAAATGCAGGTGGTGGGCAATAACGGACCGCCGCTGTTCTGGGGGATAAACGGCGGCAGGGGAACGATACCTTTACCGCCGAATTCCATGATTTTATAGGCCCAGGGCGCCAGTTCCACCGGCCAGAGGCCGCGGTTGTAAATACGGTTTACGATGCTGATATGATTGCCTTGGACAGTCGTGGGGATATCCAATTCTTTTTGCGTGCCCGTGGGCACTTCAACCGGCTGCGTGAGGCGGATAAATTTATCGTGTTCCGCCACGGCGACCGGTGATTTGGCCGGGAATTTCCGTTCCTGCGCTTCTGGGGCATGACGCATGGCGTGGCCGCCGTAATGGTGCGGCGGGTCACCGTGAAATTCATTCCTGTCGCCGATAAAACCGAAGCGGACAATATTGGGGCCGACATCGGTGGTGGCGATTAAATCAACCTTGTCGTTAAAAATGCGGTAACAGTTTTTCAGGCCGTAAAATTCAACTTTTTCCAAAAAGATACTCCTTAATTTTTGTTGAAATTTATTGATTGCATTATAGCCGTGACGACGTTAAAAGTCAAAAATATTAGAATCAATTAAGAAGATTTAGACCTAATAAAACGATAATGAAAAAATATTATTACGCAAGTCCATTTTCATATTTACAAGTTTATTTGTTTTGTGTTATAGTGGTAAAACAACAGAAAATTGCAGGGAACTCAGAGTGCAAGTCCGGTGTAAATCCGGCGCAGTACCGCCTGCTGTAAACCCGGTTTTCCGGGAAAGCCAGAACGCTGAGTGTACCAATTCCTCCGCGGGAAAGGAGGTGGGAAATCATATTGATTTGAAATCCCCCTCTATTATTAATTGAGGGGGATTTTCTTTTTCTGGAGTATCAGCGGAATAAAATAAATTGATGGGAGCCCAATGAAACTGTTTCGATTCTGTGCCGCGATCCTGGTAATCTGCATGGTAAGCCTTACTGCTTGTGCTAAAACACCCACGCCGACGACGACCACTTATACAGACGACCTCGGCCGGCAAGTTACGATTGCTGCTGTTCCGCAGCGGATTGTTTCACTTTCTCCGAGCAATACGGAGATATTGTTCGCGCTGGGGGAAGGAGCGGAAGTAGTGGGGACAGACGATTATTCGGATTATCCTGACGCAGCAAAAAACATCACCCACGTGGGTTCGGACTATCCGAGTTTTAACATTGAAACCATCGTATCATTGAAGCCGGATTTAGCCATCGCTTTCGGGTATACCCTGCCGGATTACGTCACCCAACTGCAAAACCTGGGAATTCCGGTAATCGTACTGGCGCCTAAAGATGTCAGCGGCGTAATCAGCGATATCACCCTGGTGGGAAAAATAACCGGCGCTGCGGCTGCCGCGAAAACATTGACGACAAGTATGCAAAACAGTCTGGACACGGTGGCAGCGAAAATAAAAGGCGCGGACGACCCGCGCGTCCTTTGGGAATTCGACGGTACTGACCCCGGAAATCCGTGGGTGGCCGGGCCGGGTTCTTTCAATGATGCCCTGATTACACTGGCAGGCGGGCAGGACGTTGGCGCCGTCGGGCCGACATCCTCTTGGCAAATGAGCACGGAAGACATTGTCAAAGCGGACCCGCAGATTATTATTCTGGACGATTATCAATTCGGCATAACCATACAAAGCGTCGAGCAGCGTCCGGGTTGGTCTACCATTACTGCGGTTAAGAACGGCGCGATTTATCCCATCACTGATTCGGACCTGACAGACAGGCCCGGCCCGCGCGTCATTCAAGGCCTGCAAATACTGGCGGATATCATTCATCCCGAATTATTCAAATAGACCCAATTGTTTTGAACAACGCGGCAGAAGGGAGACGGACGGATAGGTGAGGAAGCACAAAAGCGCAATTATGTGCGGGTTGGCGGTATTTTTGCTGGCCGTGGTGCTCGTATCCGTATCTATCGGGCCGGTAAAGATCACCGTGCCGGAGATAATAAAAATGCTATTGCACAAGGTCGGGATTTACAGCAATACGGCCGGCTGGCAGGCGGCACAGGAGTCAATTTTATTCCAGGTGAGGTTGCCCAGGGTGCTCGGCGCCGTTTTAGTCGGTGCGGCCCTGTCCACAGCAGGGGTGCTGTTTCAAGGTCTTTTCCGGAATCCCATGGCCGACCCTTACATCATCGGCACGGCGGCAGGGGCAGCTTTTGGCGCCACGCTGGCGATGCTGCTGCCGTTAAGCCTGGTCTTCTATGGTTTTGGGCTGGTGCCGATAGCGGCTTTCCTGGGGGCTTTGGGTTCGGTACTACTGGTTTACCGGCTGGCCCGTTTTGGCGGGAAGGCGCCCATAATCAGTATGCTGCTGGCCGGCTTTGTCACCAGTTCATTCCTGGTGGCCATTGTGATGCTGCTGCTGACGATGAGCGACCGGCTCGGTCTGAGGATTCAGCAGGTTTTTTCCTTCCTGATGGGCGGTATCTCGGTGACTTACTGGCAGCAGATTGCGGTCATTGCGCCGCTGGTGGTGCTGGGTATCGCGGCGGCCATGTTTTTTGCGGTGCATTTGAATGCATTTGCTATCGGGGAAGAAGGCGCGGCTTATCTGGGGATAGATGTAGAGCGCGAAAAAATGATTATCCTGGGGATCGGCGCGCTGCTGACTGCTTGCGCGGTCTCCATCGGAGGGCTGATCGGTTTTGTGGGGTTGATTATTCCCCATGCGATGCGGCTGATATTGGGGCCGGACCACCGTCTTTTAATCCCGGCGTCCGCATTAGCCGGCGCCGCGTTCCTGGTGATTGCCGATTTACTGGCGCGTACGCTGCTGAGCCCCGCTGAAATTCCGGTAGGGGTGCTGACCGCGCTCATCGGCGCTCCTTTCTTCCTTTATTTGTTAAGGCGCTCCAGGAGGGAATATGCGTTCTAAAAAGAATGACCTGCGGGTAAGCGACGCCAGCTTTTCTTATACCGGCGGCTTTAGTTTAAACCATATCAACCTGTTTGTGCCTGACGGCCAGATGGTCGGTTTGCTCGGACCGAACGGTTCCGGCAAGACCACGCTGCTAAAGCTCGCCACCGGCGTGCTGGTACCGTCCGCAGGGGAGGTCCGGATTGGCGAAAAGAGCCTGAAAAAGCTGCTGCGGAGAGAAGTGGCCCGGCAAATTGCGGTGGTGCCGCAGGAATTAAATATTCCCTTCGCCTACACGGTTGAGGAAGTCGTCATGCTGGGACGGACCCCTTTTCTGCGAGGTCTGGCCGGAGAAAGTAAAAGAGACCGCCAAATCGTAGCCGGCGCGCTGGAAATTACCGGCACCGCCGGGTTCCGGGGGCGTTATTTTAACGAACTCAGCGGCGGGGAACGTCAGAAAGTTGTTGTAGCGATGGCATTAGCCCAGGAACCGGCAATACTTTTGCTGGATGAGCCGACTTCCCATCTGGATATCAGCCACCAGATGGAAATTTTGGAACTGCTGCGCAGATTCAACCGCGAGAAAAAAGTGACAATCGTGGCCGCGATGCATGATTTGAATTTAGCGGCGTTGTTTTTCGAACGCCTGGTGTTGCTGGGGAGCGGCCTGGTTTTCGCCGACGGTTCACCCGAGGAGGTCATCACCGGCGAAATCATCCAAAAAGTTTTCTCTGCCAAAGTGGAAATCGCCCGTCATCCCAAAACTGCCGTCCCGCAAATAGTATTACTACCGGGCAATCCATCAAGCTTTAATTAGTTCATAATCCTTCCTGCGGACCGGCGGATGCAGCCGGGGAATAGCCACCTCCGTTTGGCTGTGGTACTATACAATGTAACGGTGCCCGGGATGTCAGATTATACCCGGATTGCTGTAAAAAGGAGAAGCTTTGACTCGTTTATTGCTGGTCAGACATGGAGAAACCGAGCTGCAGAGCTCCCTGCGATACTGGGGAAAAACGGATGTTAACCTTGGTCCGATTGGTTTGCACCAGGCGGAACAGCTGCGGGACCGTCTGGCAATGGAGAAAATTGACGCGATTTATACCAGCGAACTGAAAAGGGCAGCGGAAACGGCGGCGGTGATTGCCGCCCGGCACAGCCTGAAAGTTGTTCCTTGCCCGGAATTGAGAGAGGTTGATTTCGGCAGGCTGGAAGGGCTGGAGTTCAACGAAATCCATCAGCAGTTCCCCGATATCGAAAAGATGTGGGTGACGCGTGACCCCGCTTTAGTTTACCCGGACGGTGAAAGCCTTACCGGGTTTGAAGAGCGGGTGGCCGGGTTCATGTCACGGCTGCAAACTCACCGTCAGGATGAGACCGTTCTGGTGGTCGCCCATGCCGGGGTGGTGCGCACGTTAATCTGCCAATTACTGATACTGGGTATGCAGAACCGCTGGAGCCTGCGAATTGACCTGGGGTCGCTGAGTATTGTGGAGACTTACCCGGAAATCAGTATCCTATGCCTGCTGAACGACGTTTCGCATTTGATGGCGGAGCGTACTTCCTGAAAGAGGGTGGGACCCGGCGGCAAAAATTCTTTTTGCGGCAACGACAACCGCAGGCACAATTGGCGGACGAAACACACTTGTTAGTCGCGTGAATCTGGGTACGGATTAACCCCAATAACATCAACAGGAGTCGGTAATGGATATTGGAATTATCCCCTTAGTTTCAGCGATTGTCTCACTTATCTTCGGGCTGACCGTACTTGACCAGTATTTTGCACGCCGTCAGCCTTTTCAATTGTTATGGACAATCGGGCTTTTCATGTACGGGCTGAGCGCTTTCACCGAGTTTTATACCGAAACATATGGGCTGCATCTGATAATGTTCCGCCTCTGGTTTCTATTCGGGGCAATTTATGTGGCGGCTTTTCTCGGTCAGGGAACGGTTTACCTTCTGCTGAAGCGCCGTACCGCGCATATTTTAATGATAATCGTGACAATTATTTCGATTTACAGCGCCGTCAGATTATTTACTGCCGGTATTAATTTGGGCACTGCAACCAGGTTAACCGATAAAATTAATGTCCCCACCGATATCGGGATTCTTACCGGTCTGATGAATGTATATGGCACGGTGACACTGGTCGGTGGAGCGCTTTACAGCGCCTGGATTTTCTGGAGAAAGCGAATTTTACCCCATCGCGTACAGTCGAACGTGCTCATTGCCATTGGGGCGCTGCTACCGGCTATCGGCGGTTCTTTGTTGAAATTAGGGGCAGCCCGCGGCGTTCCTTTTTATGTCCTTGAGTTAACCGGAGTGGTTATCATCTTTATTGGTTTCTTGCGCACGAACGAAGTATTCGGGCTGTTCCGGTTCCCGCTGGTCCACGGTTTTGCGCGCGTGAACGAGCCAAATAAGATACAAGATGAAACTATTTCACAAAAAACTGACAGGTCCGTAAAGTAAATCGGCTCTCAACTTTGATAGCGGAACATAATTCCTATGATAGGTTGCTTCATCTCAGTAAGTAATAATTTATCTTTTTACATAATATTCAGATTATCGCAATCCCTGCCCCGATAATGCTGATGGTTTTTGTCATTTGCTGCTTCCTTCTTCGGCCATTATTTTCAGGAAAGACACATCCAGCCCGAAAATCAGGTCGAAAATATTATCCGGTTTCCGGTCCGGGAAAACAGGCGCAGGTTTATTTCCGGTTCTATTTTTATTTTTAGTTTTTGTTTGCATTATTCCGCTTTAATTCCTGATTAATAAAAAGTCTACCACCGGAACGGCACACTTCATTCAGTCAAATGGACAGGATTATCCTGGCCAGACGGCCATATTCTCCGTTTCTTTATCTCCTTTTCCGGACCAGGATGCAAGTAACGACCAGGCCCAGCAGGCACCACCCACCGACCACGGCAAAAGCCTGCCCCAGATTGACATTCAGGTCGGTTAAAGTCCCGCGCGAGAGGTTGGCCATGTACACAATCGGCAAATATTTGTGCACGTCGCTGAGCCATTGTGGAAGCTGCGACGCCGGGAACATTATCGGGGAAAATATCATGATAAAAAAGACCAGCACCTGCGTAATCAATTGCGTGATTTGTGCTTTGGCAATGCCGTGCGCCAGGGAATAGCCCAGGAAGATGCCGGTCATGGCAATTAACAGCATCGCCGGAATCGCCAGCAGACTGACATGCAGGCCGAAATGATAATAAGCCGCGCCCAGTATCAAGGACAGAACCACACCGGGAATAGACAATAAAATGTAAATAGTGGCATCCGCCGCCACGTAGACCATCCGGGCAACCGGCAGCGACCAGATATAATCAAACGTACCGGCTGTTTTCGAATCGGCCACCATTTGCGGCACCAGCACCAGTCCCACCATTAACAGGCTGATGGTTGGCGCGCCGGTGGTTAAAAACTTGGCGATATTCGGGGTAATCGAAGGATACAAAAAACCGAGACCGATGACAAACCCGAACGACACCATTAACTGCACTACCAGGCTAATCGGCAGAATGGTTTTACTGCTGAGCGCTTGCCCTTTCAGCATTAATCTGTAATCACGCAGCAACCGCGTCATGTTCGGCCTCCTTTGCGTTGGTTTCCGGCGTTTCATTATGGCCGACGACTTTCAGATAGACATCTTCCAGCGAAGCCGGTCCGACGGAGTATTCTTCGGCAATGCCGTTGTCCTTCAAATTGCGCGCCCATTGCACTGCTGCGGGGATGTCCGATTCTCCCATTCGGCCGATTAACCGCCGTCCGGTAACCGTGGTATTCTGGATGAAATCAGGGAAATCCGGCACTTCGGCGCGCGGTTCCAGCGTAAGTTCAAAGCGTATGTTCCGGCCGCCGTTACCCTTTAATGAAGCGGGCGTGCCCATGCTGACGACTTTGCCTTTGTCAATAATTGCCAGCCGGTCCACGGCCCGCTCCGCTTCCAGCACATTGTGGGTCACCAGTAGCACCGATGAACCCATCGCCACTAGGTTTCTGACTTCCTGCCACAGCAGGCGGCGGCGCAGCGGGTCGATGTCGTTCGTCGGTTCGTCCAGGATAACAATCTTGCCCGGTACTACGGCCGCCATACAGAAAGCCACCAGCCGCCGCATCCCGCCGGAAAAAGTTTCCGCTGATTTCTTCGTCCATTCTGCCATTTCCAGGTGATGCAGCAGTTCTTGCGCTCTAGTTCGTACGGTTTTGGTATCGCCGCCGCGGACCCGGCCTACCAGTTCGATGGCCTGAATCGCCGTTAGTCCGTTTATCGGCACCTGCGTCTGCGCCTGGAAAGAACAGGCCTGACGGGCATAGCCGGGTTTGGCGATAATATCGACATCATCGATGGTGATGCGGCCGGAATCCGGTTTCGCCAGTCCGATTATCTGACTGACCAGTGTGGTTTTACCGGCGCCGTTCGGCCCCAGCAGCCCGAATATTTCTCCCCGTCCCAGTGAAAGCGAAATATGGTCGTTGACCGGTTTCCCTTTGACGTAAGATTTGCACAGGTTATCAATTAATAAGACAGAATCATCAATGATGAAATTATCAGCCATTTACAGCCCCTCCAGGATTTTTTCTATTTTTCAAAAGGTACTTAGGCGACTGCTTTCTTGTAAACCCGGGTGGCCCACACTAAGGTGACGACTACCAGTCCGGCGGTGACCAGGAATGCCAGTCCGACGGTAGAATTCCAGATTGTCCCGGCCGCCAGCACGCGGTTCGCATCTACCACATAAAAAAGCGGATTGAAATGCGCGATGACCCGCATCCAGGTCGGCGCCATGCTTAACGGCAGCAGCACGCCGGAGAGAAGCAGGACGGGGAGGCTGATACCCATGACAATCGAGGCAAAAGTCGAGATTTCTTTGGTAAGCAGGGCAATCGTCACTGAAAAAGCCCCGGTAACGATAACCAGCAGCGCCAGCAGAATCAACGAAATCAATAATCCGGTGACATGTGCGTGAAACCCGAAAGGAATAGCGACGGCGACCAGAATGGCAATAAAGATGTACATCCAGGCAATATCCGATAAAATCGGGCTGAGCAATAAAGCGACCCGGTTGGCCGGAGTGACCCGAAGGCGTTCAATCTGGCCGTCTTTCAGTGTGAAAATCGTGCCGTAGCCTTCGGAGCTGCCGCTCGTGAAGGCCAGATAGGCCAGCATACCCGGCAAAAATACATCCAGGACGTTTTTCGTGGGGAACCCCGGCCCCCCTGCCAGCTTCTGCAGCAGCGGGGTATATAACGCCAGATAGAGCAGCGGCGTCGAGATGCCCACGATGAGCCAGGTCGGCATGCGCAGGGCATGGATAAATTCGCGTTTGAATAACAACGTAAAATCCCTAAAAACTTTCATTATGATACTCCGTTTCCTTTGCCGTTGGCCGCGGTGTCGCGCAGCGACCGCCCTGTCTTGCGTAAAAATACGTCGTCCAGTGTCGGTTCGGATAATGCCATTGTTTTCACGGGAATATTTTCTTTATCCAGCAGGCGCAGCAAATCCGGCAGCGCCGACGCGCTGTCCTTGACGTATAACCGCACCTGTTCGCCTTCCGGCGTCACTTCCCGGACATAAGGCTGTTGTTTAAAAAGCTTCATCGCTTTCGCCTGCGTTTCCCCGTTGTCTTTGAAGCTGAAAAGCACGCTGTCGCCGGCGATTTGCTGCTTGAGTTCCTTCGATGTCCCCTGGGCTACGATTTTACCGTGGTCCATGATTGCCACCCGGTCTGACAGCGCATCGGCTTCTTCGAGGTAATGCGTGGTTAAAAAAATAGTAGTGCCTGTATCACGGAGTTTACGGATTTGCACCCATAAATTTGCCCGGTTTTGCGGGTCCAGTCCGGTCGTCGGTTCATCGAGGAAAAGTACTTCCGGCCGGTGCATGATGCCAAGCGCCACTTCCAGACGGCGCCGCTGTCCGCCGGAGTAAGTACTGGTTTTACGGTCGGCGAAATCTTTCAAGTCGAGCACGTTAATCAGTTCTTCGCTCCGCTTTTTGACATCGGAAGAGCCCATGCCGTTCAGCCTGCCCTGCAGCATTAAATCTTCGCGGCCGGTGGCCAGGCCGTCCGCGCCGCCGAACTGCCCCACGTAGCCGATGTGACGCCGCACTTTGGCCGGCTGCCTCCGGACATCGACCCCAGCCACGGTGGCTTCGCCGCTGTCGATGGGCAGCAGAGTTGCCAGCATCCTCAGCGTGGTCGTCTTGCCGGCGCCGTTAGGGCCGAGAAAACCGAAAATTTGTCCCGGTTCTATTTCCAAATCCAGGTTATCCACCGCCCGGATTTTTCCGGCGTAAACTTTGGTCAGCATTTTCGCTGAAATAATACTCATGTTCCTTGCTCCATCATTCCTTTTTTGACACAAAAATATTTACTCTAAAGCGGCCACTTCTTCGTGTAATCTACACCTCCCGGGAAGGGGAGGGTCAAGATGTAAAATAAAAACTTATTTTTTTAATTCCCGCAGAAGCCGTTCGGCTTCTCCCACATTAATTTTGCCGTCGCTCAGGGCGGTTAAAATTTCCAGTTCGGAA
>Ga0326727_10006421_pt1 | contig 32283 bp, 12 predicted proteins | sample MB2enrmetagenome_FD_207643 | JGI IMG/M metagenome (GOLD analysis project Ga0326727, IMG submission 207643) | Lab enriched peat soil microbial communities from McLean, Ithaca, NY, United States - MB29MY | ecosystem: Environmental > Terrestrial > Soil > Wetlands > Peat | place: USA: New York...
GAGGCCGGCATTGGCCAGCAGCCGCGCCTTGGCCAGGTGCGGACTGTCGACAGGGAACGTTTCGACGAGATGCGGCTGGGGCAGCGGCTGAAACTTGTCGAGCTGCGGTTCGGTTGCCGGCGTCAGCTTGCCCAGCGCGGCCAGCCGGTCGCGCGCCATCTGCGCGTAGAAGAAGTGTTGATAGGCGCGGACGATGGCGCGATAGTTGGCCGCGGCATGCGCGGGATCGTGGTCCTCCGACTCGTAAAGGCGGCCGCGCCAGTAGAGGGCAGAGACGGTCTCGGGAGCCGTGGGATAAAGCTTGATCTGCTCGTCGAAGATGTGCGAGGCCTCAGCGAATTGGCCCTGGCGATAGCTGAGCCATCCGGCGCGCCAGTGGGCAGCGGGCGCGTTCTTGCTCTCAGTGAAATGCGCGGCCAGGTAACTGTAGTACTCGACGGCGCGGGGATAGTCGCGCTTGAGCATGTACATGTTGCCAGAGGAGAAGAGCGCCTCCTCGAGCCAAGAGCTGCGCGGGAAGCGCGTCTCCATCTCAGTGACGATGCGCTGCTGGCCGGCTTCATCGCCGCGGTCGCGCGCCAGTTCCATCAGCAGATCGAGCCGCCGCGCGCCGTTCTCATCGCTGCTGTCGGGCAGCGCCTCGGCTTCAGCGGTGGTAAGGCGTTTCAGCTTCAATTCGCAGGCGGCCTCAGCCACGGCGAAGCCGTTGCGGTCGGTGGCGCTCAGCTCGGCTGAACGCGAGAGCACGCGGTACTGCTCGAGCGCGTCTCCATAGTGTCCGGCATTGTAATAGGCGTCGCCCAGGCTGCGCAGGTCGGCCACGGTTAGAGTGGACTCGGCTCCCACCTGGGTCAGCCGGGCCCGCGCAATCTGCGCCTCGGGACTGAGTGGATGCCCGAGCAGCACTTTCTTGAAGGCGGCGATCGCGGCATCCCTTTGGTTGAGCGCGTACTCAACCTGGCCCTGGGCCAACTGATATGCGGCGCGATCGACGGCGCCGGTGTCCTGCGCTCGCGTCAGAACCGTGCGCGCAGCCGCCGGATTGTTCAGCGACAGAAGAACGTTGGCTTCAAGTTCCGGCTCGCGGTCGACAAAGATGCTGTCGGGATAGCGGTCGGCAAAGCCCTTCAGCAGCGCCTCTGCGGCGGTATCTTCACCGGCCGCGTGGCTGGCCTCGGCGGCCAGAAAGTCATCGTAGTCCGCCAGCTCCTCACCGCTCTTGCGCGCCATCGCCAGGCTCGATGACGCATCGGCATAACGCTTGTCGAGCAGGTAGGCATGGCCGAGGGCGAGATACGCAGCCGCGGCGGCTTCGCCGGTGTTCTTGTGCGCATAGGCCGTCACGCCGGCGTAGGCCTCGGGCGTGCGCAGCAAGGCAAGCTGCTGGGCCATTGGACGCAGTTCGGTTGAGGCAACAAAAGCCCGGTGGATGCGGGCGGTGTGCGCCATGCGTTGGGCACGAGTTCCGCGGCGGACTGGCCGCCGATGCGACGACGCGGGCTTCCTGGCGGCCGAAGAGTGCGAAGCCGGCGAGTGCGCGGCGGCGGTGTGCGTCGACGAAGTGTGAGGCGCCGTCTTGTGAGTCGACGACGTGTGGGTTGTGGCCGTGCGCGCGGATGCGCTATGCGGCTTCGAGGCCGTGGCAGCGCCGGGGCTCGTTTGGGTATCGGAGGTGTTTTGGGCGGCGACCGGTTCAAAGACCAGCAGCAGAGCCAGAAGCGGCGCGAGGACCCGCGAAACAGAGACAAGGAAGCCTGTCCGCCTGGCCTTTGGGGAAGTTTCACCCGACATAGTTCCACTCTATTCCCGAACGGCGGTACACCATCACCGGGTTTGACTGGTTCAGGGCGCAATGGGAACCAGTCGGGTTACGGCTCCGAGCGCGGCATGAGCTTTCGGCAAAGGGGTTGGATTCTCCTACCCCGGTTCGATACACTTTATTTAACCGGCCCCGTACGAGAAGCCCGAAGCCTCGGCACCCCGAGGTCCCCCATAACGTCCTTAGAACCGATTCACGCAGCGATTTTGCGACCAGTGGCTATGTCGACCATCCAATCAATTGCGGGAGAGAACGAGCAGCACCCCGATGTGGCGCTGGTAGAACGGGTCCGCGCGGGTGATGTCTCGGCCTACGATACGCTGGTGCGCAAGTACGAGCGGCAGGTCTTCAGGATCGCGCAGCACATTACGCAAAACCGCGAAGACGCCGAAGACGTTGTGCAGGATGCGTTCCTGAAGGCGTATGAGAAGCTGGATCAGTTCCAGGGAAACTCGAAGTTCTATACATGGCTGGTGAGAATCGCGGTCAACGAGAGCCTGATGCGCCTGCGCAAGCGGCGCACCGGCAGGATGGTCTCGATCGACGAGGATGTGGAGACCGAGGAGGGATCGGTCCCTCGCGACCTGGCCGACTGGGCGCCCGATCCGGAGCAGAATTACACGCAATCCGAGCTGGCCGAGATACTGCGCAAGACGATTCAGGGCTTGCCGCAGGGGTTTCGCGTAGTCTTCGCCCTGCGCGACGTGGAAGGACTTTCGACCGAAGAGACCGCGGAGACGCTGGGACTGAGCGTTCCGGCCGTCAAGTCGCGGCTTTTGCGGGCGCGGCTGCAGTTGCGCGAGCGGCTGAGCCGTTATTTCAAGCGGAAGACGGCGCCGGCCGGCAATGGCCCGGCAATCGCGCCGCAAACGGGGAGTTGAGACGTGACCTGCACTGAGTTTATTGCTCTTCTCGACGACCTGATCGACGACAGCGTGACCGAGACCATGCGTGCCGATCTTCAGGCTCATCTCAAGGGCTGCGAACACTGCGAAGTAACCCTCAATACTACCCGCAAGACTATCGAGATCTACCGCTCCCACGAAATCTACGATCTTCCCACCGACCTTCGCGAGCGGCTGCACGCGGCCATCATGGCCAGGTGCAAGCGGGGCTGCTGAAAGGCAGGGGTCAGGGACCAGGGGTCAGGGCTCAGTTTCCGGCGGTCAGCTTTCAGCTTGAAAAATTAACGCCCCTCCCTCAAATCAAATCTGCCATAGAATAAGAGCGTGGATGGTTGAGACCCCGGATTGCCGTAAGGCCCGGGATAGAGGCAAAATGCCAACGCCTGAACTGAATTCGCGCATTACCGTCGAAGCCGGCAAAATGAGCGAAGACCAGATACTGAAGGAGTTCCCTTATCTCGAAAAAGAAGACTTCCAGGCCGTCTACGAGTTCTTCGCCAGCATCCCTGAAAGGATCTCGGTTCTTGAAGCTTCTCGTTGACGAGAACATGAAGGGCAGATTTCAGCTTGAAATAATGAGGGGTTAGCGCCACACTCTACATGTGGAAGTTGCACGCATTGCCGCAGTGGTTGTTCTTTCGTTTGCGCCGGGAATCGTGCCCGCCCAGACAGAGACCGGCCAAGTCCGAATCGACGTATTTCACGTGGCGGGGGTCCGGATTTCCGGAGCCAGAGTTGACGTCGACCCATCCCCCGGGAAGGCAGCCGCGTTCAAAATAACCGACGAGGGCGGGGAAGCCCTCCTCAACCTCCCCATCGGCCTTCACACGCTTTCAGTTTCAAAGCTGTGCTTCCGCACGTGGACGGGGCAGGTGAATGTCCCCCGCTCAAACCAGTCCGCAAGTACCGGTTCGCCAATTACGGTCACACTTAGCGTCATTCCTAAATGTATTGTTGATGGCGTCTTTCCGAGGCCGGGCAACCCAGTCGAGACTGAAGGCGTCAACCTTGAAAGATTCATCGACCAAAGGCAGTTGCAGACGCTTCCTGACCTTCCTTTCGTCACTCCGCGCCGCCGCCGTCGCTTTCTCTGATCCCGCCGCAACATTCCCCGCCAATCTGCGTCTTGTCCTTTAGTACCATTGAGCCGTACCCGTTCCCCGGCCTTCCAAGCAAGTTCTGGAGCAAAAGCGAATGGAATCAGTGAAAAGCGCCCTCGCCTTGCTGTTTTGCGCCACGATTGCGGCGCCTCCGTTCGGCTATGGGCAGTCGCCGAGCCCGGCTGGCGACGCAGCGTCGGCCAGAAAACAGCACCGGCCGGATTACCAGGCAGGGCAGCTTAAGGGTGATGAGCGGATTCTGCAGGCGCTGAACCGCTTCACCTTCGGGCCGCGGCCAGGCGACCTTGAAGCGGTTCGCACCATGGGGCTCGATGCCTGGTTCGAGCAGCAACTGCATCCGCAGGCGCTGGATGAAACCGCGCTCAATGAGCGGCTGGCGCAGTATCCGGCAATGCAATGGAGCGTGGCCGATCTGCTCTACCGTGTGCCCTCGGGCGCGATCATCCGCCAGGCCATCGCCGGCAAGATCGATATTCCGCAGAAGGGCACGCTGCACGCCGTTTACGTGAACCAGATGTATCGCCAGCAGCAAAAGAAGGCCGAAAAGGAGCAGCAGAAAACCGCCCAGGCCGATCAGGCTCAGGCAGCCAACGGGCAAGCGCCTGTAGCCAATGGGCAATCGCCGGCCATGTCCCCTCAGGAAGGCCAGGCGCCGGCGATGGATAGCGGAGCCGGTGGTAACGCGATGGCAGGGAACGCGCCGGCAATGAATTCCGGTGCACCGCGGCCCGCCCCGCTCGATCCGGCAACCGCTGCCACGGCCGACGCAATGTCGCAACTCAACGTGCCAGCCTTTGCCAGCATTCAGGCGCTGGCGCCGCGCGACCGCGTGGCCCATCTCCAGCAGATGCAACCGGCTGAGTTCGATGCCTTCATGCACTCGTTGAAGGGTGCGCAGCGCAACCAGCTCGCTGCTGATATGACTCCCGATCTGCGCGAGGCTCTTGAGGATCTCGAGAATCCGCAGCGCATGGTTGCCGAGGAGCTGATGGCCGAGCGTCTCACGCGCGACATCTATTCGAGCGCGCAGTTGCAGGAGGTGATGACCGACTTTTGGCTCAATCACTTCAACATCTATCTGCGCAAGAACGACGAGACGCCCTACTACCTGGTGAGCTATGCGCGCGACGTGATCAGGCCGAACGCGCTGGGCAAGTTTGAAGATCTGCTTGGGGCCGTTGCGCACAGCCCGTCGATGCTGCTCTATCTGGATAACTCGGAGAGCATGGGACCGGATTCACCGGCTGCTGAGCGCGCCAGGATGCAGCAATCCCGGAATCCCGCGAAAAACAAGAAGGCCGACGAGGGACTGAATGAGAACTACGCCCGCGAATTGATGGAGCTGCACACTCTGGGCGTGAATGGCGGCTACACGCAGGCCGATGTAACCCAGGTGGCGCGCATTCTTACCGGCTGGACCGTGAATCAGCCGCAGCGCGGCGGCGGCTTTGAGTTCAACGAGAACCGGCACGAGCCGGGCGCGAAAAAGGTGATGGGTACAAAGTTCAAGGATCAAGGCGAGCGGGAGGGCGAAGAACTGTTGCACTTCCTGGTCACGCGGCCGGCAACCGCACAGTTCATCTCGCGCAAGCTGGCCATCCGCTTTGTAAGCGACGATCCGCCGCAGACTCTGATCGACCGCATGGCGAAGACTTATATGTCGACCGGGGGCGACATCGCGGCGATGCTGCGCACGCTCTTCCGTTCGCCGGAGTTCTGGGCCGCGAGCGACTATCGTGCCAAGGTGAAGACGCCGCTTGAGTTCGTTGTCTCCGCGGTGCGCGCATCCAACGCAGATGTCGAGAACTTTCAGCCGCTTGAGAATGCGCTGCGGCAGATGGGCATGCAACTCTACGGTTGCATCCCGCCGACGGGGTACAAGTGGGTGGCGAGCGAATGGGTTTCGACTGGTGCTCTGGTTGACCGCATGAATTTTGCTTTGAACCTGGCTGCGAACCGGCTGCCGGGAGTAAAGGTAAGCTGGAGCGGCCAGCCTGAGGACTCGAATGTCGGGCTTACGGCCGGCTCCGCTCAGGATGCGCAAGCGGCGCCTGCGCCCACGCCTGATGCAGAAGAGGCCCGGCTGGAGCCGATGATTGTGGCTGGCGGAGTCAGCGCGCAGACGCGGGCCGCGGCGCTCGCGCAATTCGAATCGCAGTCGGCACAGGGCTCGTTCGCGGTGTTCCCGGTTTCAGCCCAGGCCAAGCCGCGCACCGATTCCCGGCCGGCAAATGCACTCGAGCGGCAGGATGAGGTGCTGGCGGGAATGTTGATCGGCTCGCCGGAGTTTCAGCGGCGCTGACGCGCCGGGGGACTAAGGGACTAGGGACTAGGGACTAGGAACTGACCACTGTCCACTGTTTTTGAGGAGATGCACATGAACCGGAGATTTTTCCTGCACAGGGGCGCGCTGGCGGTCGCGGGCACGGCAGCGATTCCCGGCTTCATGGTTCGTTCGGTGCTGGCTGAAGCTGCAGGCGCGCCGGGCCAGCGGCTGGTGGTCATCTTTCAGCGCGGCGCGGCCGACGGGCTCAACGTGGTTGTTCCTTACCGCGAAAAGAACTACTACTCTATGCGGCCAACCATCGCCATTCCGCAGAATCAGGTCATCGATCTCGACGGCTTCTTCGGTTTGCATCCTTCGCTCGCGTCGTTCAAGCCGCTCTACGATCAGGGGCACCTCGCCATCGTCCACGCATGCGGCTCGCCCGATATGTCGCGCTCGCACTTCGATGCACAGGACTACATGGAGTCCGGAACTCCGGGCGTGAAGGGCACCGACGATGGATGGCTGAACCGCGCGTTGCAGGCTGAAGACCTGGCTCACCGCTGCGAGGGAACCTGCGAGCACTCCGCATTCCGCGCCCTGGCGCTTGGAGCCGATGTTCCCTTGACGCTTGCCGGGCGCGTGCCGGCCATCGCGCTGAACAACGTGAATGGCTTCAATGTGGCCGGCCGCGGTCCGAATCCTTCGCCTGCGGCCAACGCCTTTCAGGCGATGTATGCCGATTCAGGCGACCAGATCTTTCATGCCGCCGGGGACGAGACATTTGAAGCGGTCAGGATGCTGCGCGCCGCCAACCCCGCGCAATATCAGCCGGCCAATGGCGCCAGCTATCCCAACAACGATTTTGGCAACAGCATGAAGCAGATTGCGCAACTGCTCAAAGCCGATCTGGGCGTTGAAGCGGCGTTTACCGATGTGAACGGGTGGGACACGCATCAGAACCAAGGCGGCGTGAACGGCCAACTCTCAAACCGGCTCAGCGATTTCTCGCAGAGCATCGCCGCTTTCTGGCGCGATATGGGTGACTTGGCCGAGAACATCACGCTGGTCACGATGTCGGAGTTCGGGCGCACCGCGCACGAGAACGGCACCGGCGGCACCGACCACGGCCACGCCAATGCCATGTTTGTGCTGGGCGGGCGCGTGAATGGCGGCAAAGTGTACGGCAAATGGCCGGGGCTCTCAAACGAGCAGCTCAACCAGGGCCGCGACCTCGCACTCACCACCGATTACCGCGCGGTACTGGGCGAAGTGGTGACGCGCACGATCGGCACACGCGATCTTGAGAAGGTGTTTCCCGGCGCAAGCCTTGACCCACATAATTTTCTGCGGTTGGTGTAGGGCGGAGGCGGGGCTCAGCCACGCCAATCGCCGGCTTCACCGGACGAAATCAGGGACGGGATTATAATCCAGGGCATTCCACGAGATTGAGGAATCCCCCATTGAAAGTCCGCCATCATCTCTTCTTTACCCTCGCGCTCGTCGCCGCTTCGGCAGCCATTCACAGTCAGAACGCGTCTACGCCATCCGCGGCCGCGCCCGTGGTGGTCGCCGTGCCCTCAGCGGCTCCGCAATCGCCCGCGGCAGCTCAGCCTGCCGCTACGGCCCAGCCGGCCACATCCCATCTCCAATTCGACGTAGCGACGGTCAAGTCCGCCGCCCAGCCGGATTTTCAGCGCTTGGCCGCCGACTTTCAGAATGGCAAGATGCCGCGCCTCGGCCCGCACGTCGATGCATCGCGCGCCGAATACATCTATATGTCGCTCAAAGACCTGATCGTGACGGCCTACAACGTGAAGCCGTACCAGGTAGACGGCCCATCATGGCTTGGCGAGACGCGGTTCGACATCCAGGCAAAAATGCCTGACGGCAGCACGAAGGACGATGCGCCGGCGATGCTGCAGGCGCTGCTCGCCGAGCGGTTCAAGCTCGCGGTCCATCGCTCCCATGAAGAGCACAAGGTGCTGGCCTTGATCGTGGGCAAGGCAGGGCCAAAGTTGAAGGAGTCTTCCGCTGCGGCCACAGACACTGACCCGAACGCGCCGCTCCAGCCTGGCGAAAGGAAAATCGAAACCGAGGAAGGCACCATAAAAATGAAGACGAACAGTGACGGCTCAATGACCATGAACATGGGAAAGAGGGGCACGTTCACTGAAAAGCTGGATATGTCGACGCAATCGATGCATATCGAAGCAAGCACGTTGACGATGGATGGATTTGCCGACATGCTCACCAGCATGATGCAGGCGATGGGCGGCGGAGGGCCGCAGGTGGTGAACATGACCGGGCTCAAGGGCAATTACCAGGTTGTCCTCGATCTGTCGCTGGCAGCCTTGATGAACATGGCGCGGTCGCAGGGCGGGGAAGCGCCGGGCCCTCTTGGTGGTACGCCTGCCAACGCGCCGGCCGATGCGGCGTCGGATCCCCAGGGCGTCAACAGCGTCTCTTCCTCTCTGGGGCAGATGGGATTGAAGTTCGAGGAGCGCAAGGCTACGGTTGAGCGGCTGGTAGTGGATCACGTGGAGAAGACGCCGGTTGAGGACTAGCGCCGAATTCGAATCCCACCCTCAGCCGCTCGAGAAGTTTTACTTCGCGACTTCGATCTATGCAGCTACCTGGCCTTAATGTTTGTTGTACATCTCGATCGCGTCTTTGCGCAGCGCCAGGCGGCTTGATTCGCGGGTGTAAAACATGTGGCCGCCGGGGAACTCGTGCACCGACACTCGGTTGGGGTCGCCCATCACCGGCATCTGCTCCACGCTGAGAATCGAACCCATGAACGGGCAGGAGAGATCGTTCCAGCCGTGGACGATCATCACCTGCAACTTGGGATCGGCCGCAACCGCCTGGCGCAGTTGCTCGACCGAACCGCGGCGCAATGTGTCATCGCGATTCCAGAGGTGCCCCACTTGATAGGAGAGCGCGTTATAGCGCGCGTCCACCTTCCAGCCCACGATGCGGGTGTCGAAATCGACCATGGCCGTGGTCAGCGGCGCAATCATGCTCACCAGGAGAGGATCGTTGGCGCGCTGTTCGGGCGCATAAGGGAACGGATCGAAGGAGGTGACGTTGGAGTCGTAGACTGAGCCCAGCTTGCCCTGCTCGCGGTGAGCCTCGCGCAGATAGGCGCCGGTTTCGAGGCGTCCGCCGGAGTATTTCACAAACTCGGGATCGAGGCCGGTCATCTCGGTCACCTTCGCAATCATCCTGTCGGTCGCCGCCTGGTCGGCTCGGCCCTTGATGAGCGTGGCCGCGTACTCGCCCTGTGTGTAGTCAATCACCGCCTGCATGGCCTCGGGCGTGAGCTTGTTCTGGCGCTCGAGATTGGCCGCGGTAATTGAGGGCAAGGTAAACATCCATGGAATCGGCGAGAGGTCGCCGTTCTGCTCGGCCGTGGGATTCAGGTAAGGCGAGACCAGCACCAACCCGTTGAGGCCGACACCGATTTCGGATTGCAGATAGTAGGTGATGCGCGGGCCGCGGAATCCGCCGTAGCTCTCGCCGATCAGGTATTTGCGCGAGGCAAGGCGGTCATTTTTCACCAGCCAGTCGTAGATGACGCGTGAGAGATATTCAATGTCGGCCCCGGTCGTGTAGAAGAGCTTCTTTGCCTGGTCTTCGGGCACTTTGGCGCGGCTGAAGCCGGTGCCGATGGGATCGATGAAGACGAGGTCAGTGAAGTCGAGCCATGTTCCCGGGTTGTCAGTCAATGTAGGGGGCGCCGATGGGCTGTCGCCTTCGTTGCCGGCTTCGAGGTGCTTGGGACCGATGGCGCCGAGATTGAGAAAGACGCTGGCAGCGCCGGGCCCGCCATTGAGAGCGAAGGTCACGGGCCGATCGTCGCCGGGCATGGTGTAGGCCGTTGTCACCACTTCGCCCGCCACCTTGCCATCGCCGTCACGAACCGGCAGTGCTCCGACGGTAACGGTGTAATGCAGCGTTTTGCCGTCGAGCATCATGGTCTGCTGCGCGCTCTTTTCAGCGGGCAGCGGAGGCAACTCGTCTTTATCTGAAGCCGGTTTGGCGGCTGGGCCTTTTTCAGCGGCCGCTGGCTTGTCGGCGGCGGTAGCCGGATTGTCAGACTGGGCCACGCCGCGAGAAATCGAAAGTGAAGACACGAGCAGGGCGCTGACAAAGATCGCAAGGCGCCCACGATGGGAATGCACGGGGAGAACGCTCATTGAAATACGATACATTGTCCGCAACGGGCACTTCCAGCCCTCAGGCCGCATGATTTACCCTCAAAATCGGAATGAAACCGAACCTTGGCAGATTGACTTTTGGCCTGGCGCTCGCAGCCACCGTGCTGGCCGGCGCGGCTTTGCCCGCGCCGGCCCAACAATCTACGCCGCCTGCAACCCCGGCTCCGGCGCTTCCCGATGCGCCCGTCGCTACAGAGGTTTTCCCCAACGGCCCGACCGTGGTGATGGATACATCCATGGGCCGCATCACCTGCCAGTTCTTTCAAAAGCAGGCACCCAATGCCGTGGCCAACTTTATCGGCCTGGCCGAGGGAACCAAAGACTGGACTGACCCGGCGACCAGCAAGGTTGTCCATCACAAGCGCTACTTCGACGAAACCACGTTTCACCGCGTGATTCCGGAGTTCATGATCCAGGGCGGCGACCCAACCGGCACGGGGAGGGGCAATCCGGGATACGTATTCGACGATGAGTTCGACCCGAACCTGAACTTCGACGTGCCCGGCCGGCTGGCGATGGCCAACAGCGGCCCCAACACGAATGCGAGCCAGTTTTTTGTCACCGAGGCGCCGGCCGACTCGCTGAACCAGCACTACACCATCTTTGGCCAGTGCGACGACTCGAGCGTTGCCGTGGTGAAGACCATTGCCCGCGTCGAGCGCGACGGCAACGACAAACCGCTCACGCCGGTCATCCTGCAGAAAGTGACCATTGTTCGCGAAGGCGAGAAGATTCCGCCGCCACCGGCGCCGCCCGCACAACCGCAACCGTAACCGGCTGACCAACTAACTCCGCTAACCCCGCTTTTTAGAATGAGGACCCCATGGCACTTCTTCCCGGCACCTACGCCGTCTTCAATACCACCGAAGGCAAAATCACCATCCAGTTGTTTGAGGCCGACGCGCCTATCACCGTCAAGAACTTCATCGAACTTGCCGAGGGCGCGCGCGAGTGGACGCACCCGCTCACCCACGCCAAATCGACGAGCAAGCTGTATGACGGCACTATCTTTCACCGCGTAATTCCTGACTTCATGATCCAGGGGGGCGACCCGGCCGGCAGCGGCATGGGCGGGCCCGGATACAAATTCCAGGATGAGACCAGGGGCTCGCGTCATAGCTTCGACAAGCCGGGCAAACTGGCCATGGCTAACGCCGGCCCTGGAACCAACGGCAGCCAGTTCTTTATCACCGTTGCGCCCACGCCATGGCTCACCGGCAACCACACCATCTTTGGAGAAGTGGTTGAGGGGCAGGACATCGTGGTGAAGATCTCAAAGGTGGCGCGCAACGCGCAGGACAAGCCGCACAAGCCTGTGGTGCTCGAATCGGTGACGATCAATCGCGTAGAGTAAATGCGGAGCGCGGCGATGAGCGCAAATGGAATCGTTGATATTCGGAGCAATCACCCGGTCGACGCGACCGTCGCCGGGCTCTCAAGCATCCTCGAGGCCAAGGGAGTGACCCTCTTCGCCGTTGTGGATCACAGCGGCGAAGCGGCCAAGGCGGGGATGACGATGCGTCCCACCAAGCTTCTCATTTTCGGCAGCCCGAAGGCAGGAACGCCGCTGATGCTGGCCGCGCCGAGCATCGCCATCGACCTGCCCCTCAAAATCCTGGTCTGGGAAGATGAAAACGGACAGGCCTGGGTCTCCTACAACACGCCGGACTATCTCCGCGACCGCCATCGTTTGCCGCCGGAATTGATTTCGAATATCGCGGTGATTGAGACGCTGGCGGCAAGAGCAGCCGAATAAAGGCGTCTCGAAACCGACTGACTTGTTCTTGGGTCGCCGATGTGTTTATTTCGCCCGTTGCGTCTGCTGAGGCCCCTGGTGGTCCCGCGCATCCAATAAGAGGCACGTGAGAATCTTAGCTAGTGAACCCTGCTGAAGAGACGAAGAATCCCGCCCAACCTGCCGCGCCTGAAAAAGTGAGCCGGTTGGGCAGCGCTTCGCATGCCTGGCGGGCGCTGCGGCATCGCAACTTCAGACTGTTCTTCGCCGGCCAATCCATCTCGCTGATCGGCACCTGGATGACGCGCATCGCCACCTCGTGGCTGGTGTATAAGCTCACGGGGTCGGCGCTGGTGCTGGGCACGGTGAGCTTTGCCGGCCAGATTCCCACGTTTCTGCTGGCCCCGTTTGCCGGCGTCTGGATAGATCGCCTCGAGCGCAGGCAAGTGCTGGTGTGGACGCAGTCGCTGGCCATGGTGCAGTCGCTGCTGCTGGCCGCGCTCACGTTTTCCGGGTACATCAACGTTCCGTGGATTCTCGGGTTGAGCATCCTTCAGGGCTGCATCAACGCATTCGACATGCCCGGCCGCCAGTCGTTCATGGTGCAGATGGTTGAAGACCGCGCCGATCTCGGCAACGCGATCGCCATCAACTCCTCCATGGTGAACATGGCGCGGCTGATCGGTCCGTCTCTGGCCGGCATGATTATTGCGGTCAGCAGCGAGGCGTGGTGCTTCCTGATCGACGGCCTCAGCTACCTGGCCGTCATCGCGTCCCTGCTCGCGATGCGGGTGAACGTCGCCGCGGTGGGCAGAAAATCCACTTCGACACTAACCGAACTCAAGGAAGGCTGGACTTACGTCGCCGGTTTTTTGCCCATCCGCACCATTCTGTCGCTCTTTGCCGTTGTAAGCCTGATGGGTATGCCGTTTGTTGTGCTGATGCCGATCTTTGCCGCAAAAGTGCTGCATGGAGGGCCTCACACCCTCGGCTTCCTGATGGGCGCAATGGGCGTTGGCGCGCTCATCTCCGCACTCTCGCTGGCCGCGCGCAAGAGTGTGCGCGGGCTCATCCGCATCATTCCCATCTCGGCAATGGTCTTCGGCCTGGGTCTGATCGGCTTTGGACTCTCGCGATTCCTCTGGCTTTCGCTGATCGCGGTGCTGGTTGCCGGAATGGGCATGATGCAGGGCATGGCCGCCAGCAACACCGTGATTCAGACCATCGTGAGCGAGGACAAGCGCGGACGAGTGATGAGCTACTACACCATGGCGTTTGTCGGCATGGCTCCCTTCGGCAGCTTGCTGGCGGGCGCCATGGCCAGCGCCATCGGCGCGCCGATGACAGTGATTGTGAGTGGCGGGGCGGTGATTGTGGGAGCGGCGTGGTTTTATACGCAGTTTCCGGCATTGCGCCGCGTGATCCGGCCCATCTACCAGGAGATGGGCATTCTTCCACCGGCCGAGGCAGTCACGCCGAGCGAGGGGATTCAATCTTAGAAACTTGCGCTGCCGGATGAGTTTGGACGCGCGCGACAGGCGGTCTGCCTCCCGGTCTGGAGAGCGGCGCTATCGTATTTCGGAGTTCAAAGAGCAAAAAAAGAGAGCGGAGACCACCGGGTGCAGTCCCCGCTCCTGGCTAAAGTCCAGAGCCTGTTCATAACCCTGGCGCATGTGAAAGGTCAGAACAGGCTCTAAAGCGTTACGGGCAGATGCCTCCACTTCCGGCGTTGTAGATGGACATGATCTGCGACTGCGTCAGGGCCGCCTTAAAGACAGCAGTGTCGTTGATCAGGCCGCTGAACGCGTAATTCGCCGGTAGGTATTGCCCGATCGCAAACCCAGTCCCGGTGTACCCAACCGTGCCGTTCCACACCGTCTCGCCCGAGGGGGTTATTGCGGGCTGGAGCACGCCGTCATAGTAAATCTGCGCCGGATTGTTCGCCGTCGCAGTCGCGGTTACCAAGACCCACTGATTGAGCGGTATCTGGGTCGTGGTTATGACCGAGTACGTTGCGCTCCCGTTTCCGATGTCGAGATCGATGCCACCCGGCGGCACATCGGGGTAGCTGCCGCTGACAGGCCCAGCGAGGAAGAGACCAATGCCGTTATGGGGGCCCTCACTACCGGCAATGTACTGCCATGGGCCTGATCCGACATTGGCCGGATAACTCGTGACATAGATCCAAGCCGAGAGTGTGAAGTTGTTCTGGATTTGCAGGTTGGCCGGGACCGGCTGGCCGATCAGCACATACTGGTTGCTGCCGTTGAAACTGAAGGCGTCGCCGGCTTCGCCAAGAGCGTAGGTCACGCCGTTCTCGAGGGTCCCGTTGTTCCCTCCTGGACCGACGTCGTTGGCATTGTTATTCCCCGGCCACAATGAGACCAAGCTGGAAGGCTGCGCGAAGCAGGCCGGGGTCCCGGTGATGGTGGCCGAGCAGGGGGCGTTGGTGCCTCCATACTCGCCGTTGCAGGTCCAGGACCAGGCGCCGGCGACGTTGGTGATCGCCGAGGCTATCCCGCCAGTCGCCGTGCACAGGTTGGCTGTTGGTGGAGAGGAGAACGACTGGCCGTTGGCAGTGCCGCAAGCGCCGTTCACCGCGGCGGTTGTGCCGGTGGTGAAGGTAGTCTCAACGCCGTACTGGCTTTCGTAGTTGCCGGCGACGTCGTAGAGGTACCAATTGTTGGGCCAGTACACGAGATCGTAGATAGTCGATTCGGCCAGCGGCGACACCGGCGTGAGAGTGACTACCGTGACACCGCCCACAGTGGAGATGGCGAGCGTGGTGGGCACCGTGGTCTGCGTATTGTGGGTACGCAGGTAGATCTGGCTGGAGGTGATGAGCGCGGGGTTCATCAGCTCGCTGAAGGTCAGCGTTATTGGAGCGTTGACCGCGACACCGGTTGCGTTGTTTGCCGGGGTTGCGGCTGTGGCTGTCGGGTTGGTCCAGTCAAAGCCCGTTCCGGTGGTGAAGGAGCTGGTGGTGGTGCCATGCGCCGGGTTGCCGTTGAGGTCAGTGACGCCGGCGAAGTTGAAGGTGTAAGTGGTGTTTGGCGCCAGCGTCCACGGCAGCTGGACGTCAGCAATGTAGTTTCCATACTCCGCGTACACGGCGATCGGCTCCGCACTGCCGCCGGATGGGGTGAAGGTAATGTTGTTCATGGAGTCGGACGAAACCGGCTCGTTGAACAGCAACATCAGGCTGGTGTTGTTCCACGGGCCGCCGACGGAGTTCAGCGGTACGTTGGTCATGCCGCTGGGCGGGTTGGCGTAGACCAGCGACGGGCCGACGGCGACTGGGCCACTGCCCGTGTAGAAGTACGAGTAGTTGCCATTTTGCGCGTTGCCGGTCAGGTCGATCGCGTTATAGCACTCGTAGTAGTACTCGGAATCTGCGTATAGCGGGCTGACCGGTGTCATTGTGACCGACATCAGGTCGGACGCAAAGGTGTAGGTGACAGGAACGTGCGCCTGCGTCACGTAGCTGTAAATGTAGGTTCCACCGTTCGTGATGCTGCTCGGATCCATCGCTTCGGAGTAGAGGCACGTGAACGATGCGTTGGTGCCGATGCCGTACGTGGTGCTGCCGAAGTCGAGCGTGACATTCGGCGTGTTGTAATCGGGCTGCGCCCCGGTTTGGAAGGTGATGGTGGGCTCGCTGAACTGGTTGCCCGCGTAGTCGTACACGCCGCTCACCGCAACCTTGATGGTGCTGCTCTGCGGCAACGGATTAAGCGGATAGAAGTTGGCGCCGACCAGGTCGCTACCCGAGTAGTTGTAGCTCCACGAGCCCGGAATCGGATTGCCGCCGGTGGTGATCGCGATGGTGCTCGAGTTCACCGTGGTGCGGTCAGCCGGCTTGGAGAACTGCACGCGGATATAGGCGTTGGTGCCCACGTTCTGCGAGCCATTCGGCGGTCCGATGGTTACCGTGCCCGAAGTCGTGTCAGTACCGGCGGTGGTTGTGAAGTACGTCAGCCAGCAATCGGCAGGCGCCGCCACGCCGTTGCTGCCCGACACGCTGCTGTTTGTGCAGAAGCCGTATTGGGTGGACGCGTTGAAGTTCGACGTCGGCTTGATCCGCACCACTGTGTTGCCGGAGAGCAGCGTCACGTTGTAGCCGATGGCGGGGCCGGTGTTCTGGTAGATGTTCGCCGTCGTCACGGTGGCCGGATTCAGCGGCAGGCTGTACTGAATGTCGACCTCTGCGTTGGTAGGCACGTCCTGCAGGTTACAGCAGGTCGGGCTTACTGCAACGATGGTCGGTTGCGCCGTGGCAGTATTGACCGCAGCAACGGTGTAGAAGTATCCGCTGGCTCCGTTGAAGTTATCGCCGTAGATATCCAGTACATTACCCGAGAAGAACCACTGGACGGTGGCGCTGTTCGGGAACTGAACGGCGGGCAGGAACTGCACCTGGTAGCCGCTGGCGTCGGCCTGCACCGTGCCTGTGTATACCTGGCCATTGACCGTGACAGTCAGATTGCCCGGCAGCGTCGATGCGTTCACCTGACGGTTGAGGTACAGAGTCAGCAGCGTATTCACCGGCACTGACGTGGTGTTGCCCGGCGCACTGCTTAACACGCTGCCGTTGCCGGTGGCGGGATCGGCCATGGTGGAGAAGGTGCTGACGAAGTTGTGCGCCAGCGTGTTGCCCCACATATCCGTGACGCCGCCAGCCGGGAACATGATGGTGTAGTTGGTGTTGTTGTAGAGTGCGCCCACGTTGTACGTGAGGGTCCTGTTGTCGGCCGACAGGGTGTAGCTGCTGTAGTCCTGCAGACCCTGGCCGGCATAGAGCTGATAGTTGAAGTTGCTCAAGCTGCCCTGGCTCAGCGAGTTGTTGAAAGTGACCGAGACCGACTGGTCGCGGCCAACATTGGTGGCCCCACTGGCCGGACTCACACCCGTGACCTGCAGCGGCGTGGTGTAGGTGCCGCCGGTGTTGACGTAGAAGTAGAACAGGTTGTAGTTGCAGCCTCCGTAGGCCTCCTGGCCCAGGACGTCGGACGGTCCGCACACACTCACATTGATGGCAATCTCGTTGGTGTTTATGGGCGGGTTGGAGTAGGCCACCGGATACGGGCTGTCGGGCGTGAAGGTCACCGTCGTGTTGTTGTTGCTGAGCGCGTAGGTGCCTGCGATCTCGTTGCCGCAGCAGCCGCCGAGCGTCACCGGCAGCGTGTTGCCGTTCACCGTCGCCGGATCGAGCGGGTTGCTGAAGACCATGACGATGGGTACGGAGCTAGAGTTATTGGACGTGTTGTTGGCGGGGCTGGTGCTCGTGACATACAGGTAGCTCGAGCTTGCCGTTCCCGCAGTTGTGAACGAGCTGGAGGCCGGGGTGACGAGGTTGCCGTTCGCATCCTTGAATCCCGACACATTCGCGGTGTAGCTTGTGCCGGCCGCAAGGTTCTGCGGCACCACCTCGGTTTGCGCGGAGTAGACGCCGTTGGTGCTGCCGCCGCCGCAGGTCTCAGCCGAGTTGCCCGTGCAAGCCATGTTGCAGCTGGCGCTGACGCCCTGCGAGCTGTAATTGCCGCTGCCGCACCAGCACTGCGAGCCATCCTGCACGCCGGCATACTCATAGCCGCGCGAGCCGCAAGACGAGACGCACTGCTCGACGGTCATCTCGTTGCTCGACCACTCGTAGGAGCCCAGCGTGCGGACGCCGTCCTGGTTGTCGTTGTAGCAGCCCAGGTAGGTTTGCGCCGGCGACGTGGCAGAGGTGCTCGGAGTGAAGATCAGCAACTGGGAGTTGGCCAGGGTGACCGTGCCGCTCACCGGCGTCGAGCCGTTCTTGAGCGTGATGGAGCCCTGGGTGACGGTAGTCGGATCGACCGGCGTGCTGACTGCAACCTGCACCAGGGTGTTCACCGGAACGCCGGAAGTGCCAGTGGCCGGGCTGATGATGACCGTCGGAGAGGTAGTTACCGTTCCGCCCGTGGTCCAGAAGTAGTACCACGGCAAGTTGTAGTAGTTGCCATCCTCGTCGTAAGGACCGACGCCCCATCCGCCGGAGAATTCGTACTCGGTGTTGGGCAGCAGAGGAATCTGCGGCGTGATGGTGACTTCGAGCCTGTTCGACGACAGCGTGACCGTCGACAGGATGAACTGGCCGGTGTCAACGAGGTAGATACGGAACGAGCTGTTGTTGACGGTGAGCGGATTCAACGGCTTGTTGAAGACGAACTTCGGAACAATGTTGGTTCCAACTGAAGCGTCGTAGACCGGGACGCTCTCGACCACGTAAGGCGCGGTGATGTCGTACGTGGCGCCGGTGGTAAAGCTGTTGCTGACCGTGGCGACCACGTTTCCGGCCGGATCATGCACGCCGGAGATGTTCATGGTGTACGTGGTGCCGGGCGCCAGCGGTACGTTGGGAACGAACTGGACGACGGTATTGCCTGCGCCCGTGACCACCGTTCCTGCGACCGGGCCGCCGGTGGATGAAAGCGTGACACCCGACAGGTAGTTGGGATCGATCGGCGCGCTGAACTGCGCTTCGATGATCGTGTTGGTGCCCAAGCCGGTTCCACCGCTGTTCGGGTTGAAGTTAACCACGGTGGGAGCGGCGCTTGAGCTGTTGAATTCGGCGTAGATGTAGAAGCTGTCGCCGGTCATCGTATTCCCGGCCAGATCGGTGCCGCCGCTGACGCTGAAGTAGTACTGGCGGCCCGCCGCAAGCGGCGCGTTCGGAGTGAGGTAAGCGATTGTCTGGCTCGAGTTCCAGGTGAGCGTTGTCGCGATGCACTGGATGCCATCTCCCGAGAGCTCGTCGTAGATGTAGAAGTTGCCGCAGCTGCTTCCCGAACCGGCGGTGAAGGTGCTGGCGTCCATCGGCTCGCTGAAGGTGACGGCCATCGTGAAGTTGGTCGGGGTGCCGTCGTTCGGGCCCACACTCGTGAACAGTACCGAAGGCGCGGTAAAGTCCGGAGTCGTTCCAGTATGGAAGCCGGAGCTGAAGGTTATCACGTGCCCTTCACGGTCGGTAATGCCGTTGATGCTCATGGTCAGGGGCACGTTCGCCGGCAGCGGCGCATTGGGCACAAACTCAACGCGCGTGTTGCTCGAGTTGAACCAGAAGGAGCCGGCCAGCGGCGTGCCGCCATTCAGCACCTGGAAGGTTGTGCTGGTCACGCTGATCGGGTCAATCGGCTTACTGACGATGACGCCGGGCGCATCGTTGACCGCCACATTGGTGGCGCCGTTATAAGGCACGGCGCTGGTCACTGTAGGCAATGTGGTGTCGGTTGCGGTTCCGGTGTACTCCCACCAGCTGGTGGCCTGTGCAGGCACGCTGGTGGTGCTCTTCAGGGCGCTGGTGATCTCGACATAAATGTAGTGGTTGGAGGGCAGCGGGAGCGTTGTGGGCGTCATCAGCACTTCGTTCGCCTGCGGTTCGCTGTAGGTCACCGCGATATTCAAGCCCGAAGTCGAGTCGTACAGATAGATACTGGGCGTGCCACTCACGACGATCGTACTTGGGTTGATGGGCGTATTGAACTGCACGTCGAACACCGTGTTCGTCGCTACGGGGTTGGTGTATTCAGGCGGCGACGCAACCTGCACGGTGGGCGTTGCCGAGGTCGTGGTTCCAGCGGTGTAGAAGTAGCCCGAGTCTCCGTTGATCGGGGTGTTGTAGGTAGTGTCGTAAAGGCTGCCCGTCGTCCACCACTGGATGAGCGCGCCGTTGTTGAACGGCACACTGGGAGTGAACTCCAGCGTGTAGCCGCCGTCGAGCACCTGCGCCGTGCCTGGGACAAGGACATTGTTTTGCGCTACCTCGATTCCCGAACTGGCCGTCGATGCATTGATGGGCAGGTTCGAGTAGAGGATCAGCGGCAGATTCGGATTCACCCCCGATGCGCTGTTGCCGGGACGGACGGAGATGATCGATCCGTTAGTGTTTGAATCATACGGAGCGGTGGTGAATGGGCTCGTGAAGTTGGTCAGCGTATCGCCCTGCCAATCGCTGATGCCACTGTTCAGGACCATGGTCATCTGCGTGCCGGAGGGCAGCGGGTAGCAGTTCCAGGAGACGGTGGCATCGTCCTGCGAGTGCGACAAACTGGTGCACCACGGACCGGTCTGGGAATTGGATGGGTTGGTGCCGTCACCCGCATACAACGCGAAGTCGCTGCTGTTGATACTGCCCAGGTTGATGGAGCGGTTGAAGGTGGCGTAGACCGGCGCACGCAATCCTACATTGGTTGCGTTGGCCACCGGCGAGGATGCAGTTACCTGGAGCGCCGATCCGGCCGCTACGACGGTCGGTCCGGTGTAGAAGTTGAACAACTGCGTATAGCAGCCGCCGAGCGAGTCGCCGGTCAGGTCGACCGGGCCGCCGCACGCGCCCACCCAGATCTGCGTGTTGTTCGGGAGCGGCGCCGCAGGGGTGAACGTCACCGTCGTGTTGTTGTTGCTGAACGCGTAGGTACCGGTGATCTCCTGGTTGCTGTTCCAGCCCACCATCACCGGCAGCGTTGTGGTATTCACCGAAGCCGGATCGAGCTGGTTGCTGAAGTTCATCACGATCGTGGTGCCGGTAGACACACCGGTGGCATTGTTGGCCGGCGTTGTGCTGGTCAGCGACAAACTGCCGGGGGTGATGCTGGCGCCGCAGGCCTCGATAGCGGCGTTCAGGTTAAGGCCTTCAAGGTTGTTGTCAGTGGAGCCGGGGGCGTAGTTCAGGTAGTTCAAGCCCGGGAGGAGTTCCGCGGTGATGTCGATGTTCAACGGAGCCAGCGAGCCGCCGGTGTAGCCCTGGTCGCTCATGATCGGCGTGCCGTTCACTGCCAGCAGGCCGCTGTCGTCGTGGCTCATTCCGCCCACGATGCAGATATGACCGCTGGGCAGCGGGCTGGGCATCGTGAACGTTGTGTAATAGAAGCCGGCCGTGTTGCCGGAGCCGCTGAGAGGATTGATCGCAATCCAGGACGAGTTCGGTCCGTTTGCAATCCAACTGCTGTACCAGTCGGCTTCGCCCGGAGCAACAACTTTCAACGAGGCGGCGGCAGGAAGCGTTGTATCACCCGACGGCGATGGAAGCGTGCAATTCGACAGGTTGGTATTCGAAGTGTAGTTAGCGGTATTGCAACCCGGATAGAGGATGTCCGACTCGCCCGCAGGAGTCGACGTGGTTGCCAGGTAGCTCCAGTGCGGATCGGTCGTATCGCCGGTGAGAATTGCCTGCCCGCTCGCATTGATGCCGGTGGAGACGTTCAGCACCACAGCCGAAGCCGCAGTGGTAAAGGTGCTGCTGAACGGCGTGCCGCTGTTGCCCACAAGATCGGTAAAGCCACTCGCGGCTATCGTGTACACCTTGCTCGGCCGCAGCGAACTGCTGGGAACAAACGTCATGGTCACCAGGTCGCCGGCCAGGGATACCGTTCCCGGTATCGCCGATCCGCCGGAAGGCGTAACCGTGAGCACGTTGCTGATGTTGTTCTCGTTAAGCGGCGTGCTGAACTTGACCACAATCTGGCTGTTCAGCGGCACCGAAGTCGCTGTGTTGGCCGGCGACACGAAGGTTACCGTCGGCGACGTGGTGTCGGTGCTTGCGCCGGTTGTGAAGTACTGGTTGATGCCGTTCAGGTAGTTGCCGTCCATGTCGTAGTCGCCCCACGCCATGTGGATGTAGTAGTAGGTGTCGGGCAGCAGAGCATAGGTCGGGGTGAAGGTGGCGCTCAGGCCATTAGGCGCAACCGCGACCGAGCCAGCGACGTACTTGCCGCTGTCGGCGTTGTAGAGGAGCAGCGTGCCGGTGTTGATGTCGATCGGGTTGATCGGTTTGGAGAAGAGAACCGTGGGCGCAAAGTTGGTGCCCAGGTTGGTCTCGTAGTTGTTGAACGTGGTTCCGGTGTAGTTCTGAGCCGTATCTGCGGCCGCGCCGGTAGTGAAGGTGAAGCTTCCCGGCGTGAGCCCGTTTCCGGCCGTATCGGCCAGAGGCGCGCCGTAGCTGACCTTGTAGGTGGTGTTGGCCGCCAGCGGGCTGGTGGGCGTGAAGTAGAGAAGTGTTCCGGGACCCCATCCCGGACCCTGGCCATAGGGATTGCTGTTCCAGCTCCAGGTTCCCGCAACCGGGTTGCCGCCGGTGCTGACATCGAGACCGGTCTGGGTGGACTGGTTCATGTCGGTCGAGAATTCGAGTTCGACAGTGACGTTGGTGCCGACGTTGGTTGCGTTGGCGGGCGGATTGGCGGCAACAACCGTGGCAGGAGTGGTGTTGGCGCTGGCGACGGTGTAGAAGGACACGTAGCCGTAGTTGCCGAACGAGGTCCCGGAGGTGTTCTGGATGGCGCTCGTCATGTACAGGTAGTACTGGGAGTTCACGGCCAGCAGGCTGGTGGGCGTGAAGGTGGCCACCCTGCCGGTCGCATCCACGGTGACCGTACCCGGCACCGTCACCCAGCCGCCCGGGTTGCTTACCAGCCAGAACTCGATGGTGCTGGTGTTGAGCGTAGTGCGGTTCATCGGCTGGCTGAAGACAAAGGTGAAGGCGCTGTCGATGGGCACGCCGCCAGCATTCGCTCCGGGGCTGATGGAGAGCAGTGTAGGCCCGGGGATCACGGTAGGCTCAACCGTAAATCCGCCAGGCACGTCCTCCACCTCTCCGCCGGTGGTGGTTCGCACATCGTACGGACCCGTTGCAGCGCTGGCGCCGATGGTGATGTTGGCGACCAGGCTGTTGGTGGCGTTCACCGTTACCGTGTTCACTGTGATGCCGGAGCCGAAGCTGGCCGTGGTGGTGCCCTGGATCCAGTCGGTGTAGAGGCCGGTCAGGGTGACGTTGAGAGTTTGCCCGTCGGTGCCGACATTCGGGCTGATCTCGGTAATGACCGGTGTGCCAGCAGTCACGTTGAACGCACCGCTCAACTGCAGATCCTGGCTGTTGGTGTCGACCTGGATAGTGCGCCCGCCCACGGCAGCGTTCGACGCGGCGGTGATGTTTGCGGTCAACTGCGTGAAGCTGGAGACGGTGACGAAGTTCACCGTGATTCCCGAGCCGAAGCTCACGGTAGTGAACGCCTGCTGGAAGTTGGTGAACACGCCGGTAATGACGATGTTGCCGGTGGCGCCCGCCTGGATGGTGCCTGGCGCGGCGGTGGTCAATGCGGGCACGCCGGCCAGCACGCTGAAGCCGCCGGTAATCGAAGCCACCTGTGCGCCGGTGGTCACGGTGACGGTGCGCGATCCAAGCGTGGCCGTCTGACTGATGGTGATATTGGCCAACGCGCTGGTTGCGCTGTTGACGGTGAGGGAGTTGACGGTAATGCCCGATCCGAAGCTGGCGACACTGGTGCCCTGCACCCAGCTGGTGAACTGGCCGGTGAGCGTCACGTTGGTGGTAATGCCCTGCGTCCCGGTCGGAGGATTGACGTTGGTAATAGTGGGCGCGCCCGAGCCGACGGTGAAACCGCCGAGAATGGTCGCAACTTCGCCGCCGGTCGTGAGGGTTACGTCATAGGCGCCGATCGGAACGCTCGACGGGATGAAGATGTTGACGGTGGCCTGCGTCAGGCTCTGCACCGTGATGCCGGTAACCGAGATACCGCCGCCGAACGAGGCCGCGGTGGCGCCACTGAAGTGAGTCTGGCTGCCAGTGACGATAACCTGCACCGATTGCCCTTCGGCTCCGGTTGCCGGATTGAGGTTCGAGATGGCCGCCGGCCCGGTCGTCACCTGGAAGAGCGCATTGCTCGACACGACCTGTGTGCCGGTGGTGACGGTGATGTTCTTGTAACCGAGCGAGATGGTCGGCGACACCGTCACGTTGACCGTGAGCGACGTGGGGCTGTTGTAGGTGACCGTGTTGACTGTAACTCCCGAGGAAGTGGAAGACACGACACTGCTGGTGCTGAAAGTTGTGTCGATGCCGGTGATGGTCAGGTTCTGAGTCTGGGCTTGAGGCAGGCTGCTGGGGTTGATGAAGGCAAGCTCAGCCTGCGTCTGGGTGATGGTGAAAGCATTCACCACTGTGGCCACTTCGCCGAGGGTGGTCGCAGTCACATTCACTTGTCCCGGAGTTGTGGTCAGGCCGACCGTGATGTCCGCCGTGATAGTGGTGGGCGAGGTGACGGTGAAACTGTTCACGAGCACGCCGGGGAAGGTGAGCGTGGTGACGCCCTGCACCCAGTGCGTGTTGATGCCCATGATCTGGACGTTGGAGAACGTAACGCCCTGGCCGCCGGTATTCGGAGTAACGCTGTTGATCACCGCGGGTCCGGGGCCAATGTAAACCGCATTGTTGAGGCTCAGCACCTGGATGCCGGCGGTGACGGTGAGATTGCGGTATCCGGGGTAGGCCGTGGGCGAAACCGCGCCCTGAACCGTGAGGGTAGTCGGGCTGGTCACCTGCACCGGTCCGAGGGTGATGTCGCCGCCGTATCTGACCACCGGCGGAGTTGCCGAGGACCAGGTGGTGGCCTGGGCAAGGATGGTGAACACCGCCGCGCCCTGCTGCTCCACCGAACCCGGGCCCGAAGACAACAGATACGGCGTGCCGGCGGTTACCACGAAGGCCTGGTTGAGCGTGGCCACTTCGCCGCCGGTCCGGGCTTGTGAGCTGGTTGTGCCCTCAGACGCAAACGCCGGAATTGCCAGCGTCAGTGTCGCAGTGGTTTGGCTCGTCACGTCGACGCTGGTAACAACAATGCCGTCGCCGAAGGTGAAGGTGGTTGCCGGACTCCAGTGAGTAGCCAATCCGGTGACGTTTACGGTGATCTGCGTGCCCTGCGCCGAGGTATTCGGCGAGACGCTGAGGATGGTGGCCAGACTGGGCGTGATGCTGAAGCCCGCGCCACCCACGACCTGCGCGATGGCAGGCGCATCGGGCGTGGTTGCCACCACCGAGTAGCCGCCGGTGTTGGCTTCCTGCGCGATGCTGATGGTCTGCGTGGCAATGGTGGGACCGAGAATCGTCGGAGGTCCGACCACGGTAATGCCGGAATCGGGACCGCCGAAGCTGAACGTAGTGGTGCTGTCGAAGGCTGTGAACTGCCCGAGTATGTTCACTGTGATGTTCTGGGCGCCCTGCATGCCCGAACCTGGATCGACGATGCTCAGGGTCGGTTGCGCGATGACGATGTTGAACGAGGCATCATCGACCTCCAGGCCGGGTGTGCCGTTGTCGTTATATGACGTTCCGTTCGTCGTAAACGTCAGAGCCATCGCATCGGCAGGCGCGTTGGGCTTGATGGTGATGTTCGCGATCGCTTCGGTCGGGCTCACGATCTGGTAAGTGTTCACCGTGATGTAGTTCGAATTCCAGCCGGTGAGCTTGGTGCCGGTGGTCGGGTTCGGATTCCACTCGGTGTTGGCGCCGTAGAAGTACACACTGACCGTCTGACCCGGGATTCCGGATGACGGCTGCTCGTACCAGACGTACGGGGTGGGCGGAGGCGGCGGAGCCACGACATCGAAGCTGCCTGTGAGTGCCTGCGTGCCGGTCTGCACCACGACTGTGCGGTAACCGTACTGGGCGCAGCCCACAGGCACGCCGGGGCTGGTGCACGTTGCGCCGATAGTGATGTCGGCCACGATGTGCGACGAATCAGTGACTTCCTGGCTGTCGATCGTTATCCCGGGGCCGAAGCTGACGGTAGAACTTCCCTGCGCCCACTGCGTGTAGGCATTGCCGACGACCGTCACCTGCAGCTCAGAGGTGCCGGGCTGCGCGCTATTCGGAGTCAGGTAGCTGATGGCAGGCACACCTCCGGTAACGACGAACGCGCCCGAATCGGTGAGCGACTCACCAGCGGTGACCATATAGATGGAGCGCGGACCCGGATTGGCGGTCTGCGAGATGGACATATCGACCGTCGCGCTGGTGTTGCTGTTGATGATGACGTCGTTGATCGTGATGTCGTAACCGCCGCCGCCAATGTAGAACTGCGTAAAGTTCTGCTGCCAGTGCGTATCCAGGCCGGTAATGTTGAAGACCACCTCCTGGCCCTCGTTGCCCGTGTTCGGCGACACGTTGGTGATGATCGCCGGTCCCAGAATGATGGAGAAGACATTCGCGCTGACAATTTCGCTGCCTGTGCCGGCTGAACTGCCCGGTGTGCAGCCTGCGTAAGTCACGCCCTGGATATTCACATTCGTGGGCGGCTGATAGGCACACGAGATTCCCGGCGTCGTAACGGTTACGGTGCGCCCGCCGACGTACGAAATCGGACTGATGTTGATTACCGCGTCGATCTCGGTATCGCTCACCCAGGTCGGAGTCCCGACTACAGTGATGCCCGCACCGAAGGTAGCGGTGCTTGAGGTGCTGAAGTGCGTGTACTGGCCAATGAGGCGCACCGTGAGATTCTGCACGCCCTGTTCGGCCTGGTCGGAGATGGCCTCAGTGAGTTGCGCAACGGTCGGCGCGGCCGTAAAGGCGTCTACCTGGGTGGCAATCTGACCGTACGTAGTGACGGTTACGTTGTGGAAGCCGGGGGTAGCGGTGGTGGTCACCAGGATCGGCACCTTGAGCGAAGTCGGGGTGACGTTCGTGGGGACGCCTACCTGGATGCCGGGGTCACCGAAGCTCACCTGCGTCTGGCCGGCGAGGAAGTTGGTCTGCGAACCGGTGATGGTCACCTGCAGTGATGAGCCCTGACCGGCTGCATTCGGCGTCACGCCGGTGATCTCCTGCGCGCCCGTCGACACGCAGAAGTTGTCGTCGATCTGCGAGCTCGAAACCTGTTCGTTGCCCGAGGTGATGGTAAGGACGTGTCCGCACGGCGAACTGGTGTCAACGTAAGCCCACGGACTGACGGTGACATTCAGGATCAGGGTCTCTGAGTCGACAACGGTGAGCGTGTTGATGGTAATGTCCTGGTTGAACTCGGCCACAGGAGGCGTAGCCGACGACCAGTTGGTGAAGCGTCCGAGCACCTCAACATTGAGAGTGGCGCCCTGCTGCGCGCCCTGCGGTGAGAAGGCCAGGAACGTCGGCGAGCCTTCCTCGATATCGATGGCCTGCTGCAGGCTGGCCGACTCACCATCGGTGAATGCAGTTGCCGTGGCAAAGCCGACTGGCGCGCTCGAAAGCACGGTGATCTGCACTGAAGCCGAAGTCGGGCTGTTGATGGTGAGCTGGTCCACAACAACGCCCGGCCCGAAGCTCAACGTGGTCTCGCCCTGCAGCCAGTGCGTGCCAATGCCCGTAACATTCAGCGAAGAGGTCTGCAATTGCGCTACAACCGGAACTATGTTGCTGGTGCCGTTGTTGCAGAAATCCGCGATAAAGGTCGCGTTGTTATCCGGATTCTGGCAGGCCGGCAGCGAAACGTTGCTGATGTAGGCCGCGCTGGGCGTAACGCTGAAGCCCACGCCCGAGTCGTACTCAAAACCTCCGCCCGTAAGCGGCGTGATCATGATGACGCTATTGCCGCCCACCGGAGCCGTGGGAGATACACTGAGGACCGCCGTCGCTGTGGTTGGGCCTGTTATTGTCAAATTCGCCACGGTGATACCGGCGCCCATCGTCAGTTCTGACGAGCTGCTCCAGTTGGTCAGCGAGCCGGTAATGGTCACGTTGGTGCCGCCCGATCCCTGCGGTGCGCTCGAGACGCACGTCGGCAAATCGGCCGTCACGCACGCGCTAACAAGCGAAGGCGTGGCCGGTGCATCCACCAGGAATCCGGTGATCAACTGCTCGGTCGGATCGTTCACATAAACCGAATTCCATCCCGGAGGCGTGGGCGTGAGCGAGCCGCCCGGAGGCGTGTAGCTGGTGGTGATGTTGGCAGTCAGGTGAGTCTTGTCAGTTACCGTGACGGTGTTCACCTTGATCTGCGGACCGCCGAAGATGACCGTTGTGCTGCCCGACACGAAAGTCGTGTTCAGGCCGACGATCCCGACGTTCATCGTCGTGCTCTGCGGCCCGTGCCACGGCGAGACGCTGACGATGCCCACAGGTATCGTGGTGACGTTGAAGTAAGTGGTTACGATTTCGCCGCCCGTGGTGAAGGTGACGAGGCGCGAACCCGTAGCCGCGCCGGCAGCGATATTGATGGTGCCGTGGGCGCTCACGTCGTTGCCGACCACGAAGCCGGTGAGCGTCACACCCTCACCGGCGATGACCGGTACGGTTCCGGCTTGCGTGAAGTGCGTGAACTGGCCGGTGAAGCTCACGGGGAAGCTGTTGGTGCCGCTCGTGGGCACAAGCCCGTTGGCCGGGCTCATGGTGAGCGTAGGCGTATTGGCGTACACCTGGATGCAGGCGCTCACCTTCTGCCCGCCGGTAGCCATGTAGAAGCAATAGGTGCCGACCGGCGTATTGGTGGGCACGCTGATGTTGAGCTGCGCGCTCGTCGGGCTGTTGATGGTGGTTTCGTTCACCAGCGGAGTGGCGATCGGGGTCGGATAGAAAGCGGACATCGTGTCTGCCTGCGACCAGTCGGTGTTCGAACCGACCACGCTGAGGGTCACCTGGCCGCCTTGCGGAACGCTGCTCGGCGTCACGCTCACGATCGAGGCACTCGAAGGCTTGATCGTGAATCCAAACGGGAAGATGGTCGCCGAGCCTGCACCGCCGCAGGTCAGGTTCGCGGGAATTCCGCCAGTCGGCGCATTCTCGTTGATTGAGATCGGGATCGTGACCTGGTGTGCACTGTTCACCACGATTGTGCCGGTTGAAATGACGCCCGTAAAGTCGGCTACCAGTACGCCGCCCGGGCAGGCGTTGAACGCCGTGTACTGGTTGCCGGTGATGACTACATTGACATTGGAGCCCTGAGTCCCCGAATTCGGCGATACCGAGAGCAATCCGGGCGTTGACCCGGTGACCTGGAACGAGTTAGACAGCGTCGCAATTTCGCCGCCGGTGGCAACCGTCACACTGTCAACGCCGATCGTGGCGTTGGCCGGCACAATCACGTTGCTGTAAGCAGTGGTCGGAGAAGTGACGATTGTATCGCCGACCGTCACTCCGCCGGTGATCGTGACGCCCGTCGCATTCTGCAGGAAGTGCGTGCCCGTCGCCGTCAGGCACACCGGTCCTGCGAAGCTCTGCTTCTCCGACACCGGCGTGGTCGTGCATGTGACAACCCCTCCGCTTACAGTGGCCTCGAAGACGCCGGTAAGAGTGGCCGAGTTCGGCCCGACATAGAAGAGCGGATTATTGTTCACCAGAATCGAGTTGGCGACCTGGCCGCCGGTCACCATGGTCACGCTGCGGTAGCCCACGTTTGTGGTGTTGCTGATGGCCAGAACTGCCTGGGCCTTGGTCGGGCTGGTAATGTCGAGCGATTCAACCGTGACGCCGTCGCCAAAGTTGGCGTAGGTGGTGCCCTGCACAAAACTGGTGCCCGTCGCGACGATGTTTACGGTCAAGGGCGCAACGCCAAGGTAACCCTGACCCTGCGTGCCAATTCCCGGCGTGATTGAGGTGATCTCGAAGGTCTGCGTGGGATCGGAAACGATGAATGCCGAGGTCAGCTTGGCGGTTTCATTGCCTCCGCCCGAAAGCGGGCTCACCACCTGGATGTTGCGAGCGCCAAACACCGGCGATGCCGCAATGGTGATTGAGGCATTGATGGTGTTAGGCCCAGTGGCCGTGAACGAATTCACCGTGATGTCGGACGCGTAGGCGTTGCTGGTTACCGGGAAGGTAATCACCGAGGAGTTGTTGAAATGCGTCCAGCCGTTGCCGGTGATGGTCACATTGACCACCGTGGCTGAGGAACCGCCTGCCGCCGCGCCGGGCGAGACAACCGCAACCGCCGCAGCAGGATTGGTTGCCGAGGCCGCACCGGTCAGCGAAATCACCAGCGAAGTCCCTCCGGGGGCCGAGTCGGTTACCGTTACTGAGCCCGACTGGCTGGGCGGAGTGGTCGTAGTAGGAGAGAAATCGATGTAGATGTTGCAACTCGATTTCGCCGCAATCGTGCCCGAGGAGCAGCTGTTGGTCGCCGAGAACGGGCCGGCCGGCGTCAGGCTGAAGCTTGCGGATTCAGTCTGGTTATTGGTGAGCGTTACCACCTTGGCGGGGCTGGTGGTGTTAACCAACTGCGCGCTGTAGGTCAAGTTACTGGTGCTCAGAATCAGCGGATCGGTGCCGTTGCCCTGCAGGTTCACCACCTGTGGGCTGGTGTAGGCGCTGTCAGTTACCTGCAATTGGCCGCTGCGCGTGCCGCCGATGGTGGGCGCAAAGCTTATGGTGACGTTGCACGAGGCTCCGCCGGCGAGCGAGTAGGGAGCTGTGGTACCGCAACTCGTGGAGGTCTGCTCAAAGTCGCCCGAGATCAGGAAGTTGATGTTGGTCAGCGGAGTTGTGAGCTCGTTCGTGATTGTCACCGTTTGGTACGCGCTGATCTGGCTCACCTTCGCGCTGAAGCTGGTGATCGACTTTGGAGAAACCAGAACCGGCGCATCTCCGGTGCCGTTCAGCGTGACTGTCTGCGGGCTCCCCGTCGCGTTGTCGGCCACGCTCAGCGTCGCGGTCCTGGCACCCGAAGCGGTCGGTTTAAAGGCCAGGGTCAGCGTGCAGTTCGAGTTAGCCCCCAGCTTTGCGGGCGCGATCGGGCAAAGGTTGCTGGAGATGGAAAAGTCGTTCGGATTCGTGCCTGCCACCGTGATCGACGCGATCGTGAGCGATACGTTCTGCTCGTTCTTGACCGTCACCGTCGACGAGGGCGACTGAACGCCAACAAACTGCGTGGGGAAATTCACCGTCGCCGGAGTGACCACGACGGGTTGAACCGCATTGCCGGTCATCGAAATCGGCACATTGACCATGGTCGCGCTGCCGGACGCGTTGTAGGTGAGAGTGGCCGTGCCGGGTGTTGAGCCGGTGGCCGTCGGCGTCACATCGATGCCGATCTTGCAACTCTGGCCCGCGGCCAGCGTTGCAGGTGCAAATTGGCACGTAGTAACGGTCGAACTGGTATCGAGCTTGTATCCCCCGGCGAACGAGGCGACAGAGTCGATGACGATCGGGGTTGTAAGGTTATTCGTCACCGTCGTCGTCATGGTGGTTTCCTGGCCGACGACCAGGGTTCCAAAGCTGATTGGATTCGGGGAAGCTGCAACCGGCAGAACTCCCGTTCCGGTCAGGTTCACGGTCTGCGGGCTGCTGGGCGCATCGTCGTTGATGGTGACCGAGGCCGTGGAAATCGCCCCAAGCGACGCGGGCGAAACCGTGACGCTGATGACGCAATTCTTTCCCGGTAAAACCGGCGTGCCCGCAACGCAGGTAGTGGTCGGCACATAGATGGCGTAAGGCGAGCCAACGGTAACTTTGATCGACGTAAAGTCAAGATTCACCGACTGGTTGTTGGTTACGGTGATGTTCATCGCCGCGCTGGTCATGTTTTCAGGCACATTGCCAAAGGCCAGGGTCGCCGGGGAGGCCGCGACCGGGGCTATTCCGCTACCCGAAAGCGTTGTCTGCACCGGGCCGTTGGGAGCGTTGTCGAGAACCGTAATCAGACCGCCCGCGGTTGCGCCGGTCGCTGTTGGCGCAAATTGGACACCAATCACGCAGCTCGAATTTGCATTCAGCGTTCCGCTCAGCGTGCCGCCGCTGATGGGGCACGTGGTGTTTGAGCTGGTATCAAGCTTGAACGGAGCAGCGAGCACAAGACCGGTGATGGTGACCGATCTCGATTGCGAATTCTTCAGCGTGAGCGTCTTGGTCGCGCTGGTTGTATTCACCACCTGGCTGCCGAACGAAACGCTGGCTGGAGAGAGAGTGGTCGCAACTCCCCCACTACCCGACAGCGTGACTGACAGCGGACTGTTGCTCGCGTTGGTTGAAACCGTCGCCGTGGCACTGGGCGCCGCGCCCGAGGCCGTCGGAGTGAATGTGAACGCAACCGTGCAAGTTCCGCCCGCCGGGACCACCGTGGGGGTCAGGCAAGTTGACGACGGATCGATTGCATAAGGCGAGCCCGCCGTAACAGACAATGAGTTAACGGACAGGGTGTTCGTCGGCTGATAATTCGTGAGCGTAACCGACTGGATGGGGCTGGTCTGGCCCACCACCTGGAGGCCGAAGTTGACGGAAGCAGCTGAAAGCGCCGTAGGCGCAATCCCGGTGCCGGTGACTGTAACTTTCTGTGGACTATTGTTCGCATTCGTGTTGATCGTTACCGCCGAACCGGATGCGGTGGCGCCCAATGCGGTTGGGGTAAACGTGACACCTACGGTGCACGTCGCGCCCGCTGCCAAATTGCCGGGGTGCGCGCAGGTAGTCGAGGGATCAATGGCATAACCGCC
>Ga0326727_10006422_pt1 | contig 32270 bp, 27 predicted proteins | sample MB2enrmetagenome_FD_207643 | JGI IMG/M metagenome (GOLD analysis project Ga0326727, IMG submission 207643) | Lab enriched peat soil microbial communities from McLean, Ithaca, NY, United States - MB29MY | ecosystem: Environmental > Terrestrial > Soil > Wetlands > Peat | place: USA: New York...
CATCCTGCGCTTCCTTCACCCGCACCCGGCAAAGAGAGTCCAGACGCCCGGCAAAAGACCGGGTAAAACCCGCCGGCATGTGCTGCACGACGAGCATACCGGGGGAATTGGCCGGCAGCGCGGTGAGAAAATGGACCAGCGCTTCCGTGCCTCCGGTCGACGCCCCAATGGCGACAAGTTTGTCCGTAGTGTGAAACATCCCGGGCTGGGAAGTCCGGGAGGAAGCGATCCCGGCTTCGGCGGGTCTCGCCGGCCGGTGGCGGTTCACCCGGGCCTGGGCGGCCGCCTTAACCTTGCTCACAAGTTCCTCGGCGTGTTCCAGGGTTCCCAGACGAAGGTCGAGACGGGGCTTGGTGACGTAATCCACCGCCCCCAGTTCCAATGCGCGTACGGTGGTGTCGCAATCCTTTTCCGTCAGCGACGACACCATCACCACCGGCATGGGATGGGCTTGCATCAGCTTCTCCAAGAACTCCAGGCCGTCCATGCGCGGCATTTCCACGTCGAGGGTGAGGACGTCGGGCTTCAAGATGGGAATTTTCTCGCGCGCCTGGTAAGGATCCGAAGCCGTGCCGATTACTTCAATCTCCTCATCCTGATCCAGTATCTCCTTCAGCACTTCGCGCATCAGCGCGGAATCGTCAACGATCATTACGCGGATCTTGTTCACTGAAGTCAGCTCCTTCCCCGTGAGTTCGGAGCCGGCCACATCGTCACCGGCGGGGTGCGAAGAGCGTCAGGAGAGGTCCCGCGCATCCGATATACCGTCTGGCCGATCGGTTCCAGCAGGTCACCCAGCCAGAACAGATTCTCCGAGTGTCCTGCAAAGAACAGCCCTCCGGGCTTGAGCCACCGGGCAAAGCTCTCCACCAGCCTCCGTTGGGTCTCCTGGTCAAAGTAGATAATCACGTTCCGGCAGAAGATGGCGTCCAGCTTGCCATGGAACGGCCAGGGCTCTTTCATGAGGTTGATGTGCGCAAACTCAACCAGATTTCTGATCTCCGGTTTTATCTGCACCGAGTCTGCGTGTTCCCCGGTTCCGGAGAGCAAATGCTTTTTCAGAATGTCGTGAGGCAAGCCACGCACGGCCTCCCGCGAATAAATCGCGGCCCGCGCCCGCTCCAGCACCGAGGTATCGATATCGCTGGCAAGGATTTTGATGTCCCAGGCGGCCAGCCGCTCCAGATGCATGGCTATGGTGATGGCGATGGAATAAGGCTCTTCGCCGGTAGAGCAACCAGCGCTCCAGATGCGCAGCCGCGGACGGCTGCCTAAAGCGGTCGCATGGGCCGCGGGCGACAACAGCAACTCCGCCAGCATGTCAAAATGGTGGCTTTCCCGGAAGAACTCGGTTTTATTGGTGGTAACTGCGTTGATGAGTTCCTGGATCTCGCCGCCCATCCCTCCGCCACACCTCACGTATTCGTAATACTCCATGAAGCAACCGAAACCATAGTGGCGCAACCGCTTCAGGAGCCGGTTATTCAGCAGCAGACGCTTCTGGTCGCGCAGGGATATGCCGGTTTCTTCGTAGACCAGCTCGCGAAAAAGCTCAAACTCATGAGCCGTTAACGTAATGTTGTTTCCCGGCAGCATGGGGCACCTCAGGAGCTAGCAGTTAGCAGCTAGTAGCGAGGGACCGGCCATGGGTTCCTAGCTACTGACTACCAGCCACCAGCTGCTTGTTTCTAGCTACTAACCACTAGCCACTAGCTACCGCTCCAACAGCCAAATCGGCTTCGGTCAACAAACTGTCAATGTCGAGCAGCACAGCGATCTTGTCGCCGGCTGAAGCCATCCCGGTAATAAAACGAGTGTCGACCTGGGCGCCAAAATCCGGGGCTGGACGCAAGTCGCCCGGCCCCAGATTGAGCACGTCGGAGACCGCGTCCACCAACAAGCCCATGACCCGGGTGCCGACATTGATGACGATGATCACGTTGAACTGCGTGTAGTTGATTTTCTCCATCCCGAAGCGGGCGCGCAGATCCACGACCGGGATTACGGCGCCCCGCAGATTCATCACGCCCTGGATATAAGGGGGAGTGTTCGGAATGGGAGTGACGGGAATATACCCCTTGATCTCCTGCACTTTCAGAAGCTCGATGCCGTACTCCTCGGCGCCCAGAACAAAGGTCAAATACTGGCTGGCGGTCACAAAGGCCGCCTGGCGCTCGTCGCTTGCCGTCTGTTCCATCATGTCTTTCGCTCCTCTCCGGCCGCTTTCCGCGGCAATGGCCTATTGCGCGCCTAGAATTCCTCGAACGCGTTGGCGCTGGTGTCATGGCCGTTCGGCTTGACCTTCGGAGGCGGAAACGCCGGATCAGTATGGGCCTGCGGACGATGTAAGCGAGGTTTGGCCGGAGCCGGCGAAACGGCCCGGTGTACTCCCCCTGCGAGCGCCGGTGTGGCGTGCGGCTGTCGGCCTCCACCGTCGTCGAGCCGGAAGCGCTCCACCAGCGCCTGCAGTTGCTGGGCATGGGATGACAGGCTCTGGGCAGTGGAAGAAAGTTCCTCGGTCTGAGAAGAGTTGGCCTGCGTTACCTGGTCCATCTGCAGCATGGCCTTATTGACCTGCTCGATGCCCACGGATTGTTCGCGCGATGCCGCCGCGATTTCGGCTACGATATCGGTAACCCGTTTTACCGAACCCACGATCTCATGGAGAGTCTCGCCGCTCTTGTTCACCAGGGCGGAGCCATTCTCCACTTTGCGCACCGAATCTTGGATGAGGCGCTTGATTTCTTTGGCGGAAGTGGCGCTGCGCTGGGCCAGGTTGCGGACTTCGGTCGCCACCACGGCAAATCCGCGTCCCTGCTCTCCGGCCCGTGCCGCCTCTACCGCCGCATTGAGCGCCAGCAGGTTGGTCTGGAAGGCAATCTCGTCGATGGTGGTGATGATTTCGGCAATGTTCTTGGAGGCTTCGTTGATTTCGCCCATGGCGGTGACCGCCTCAGTGACGACCTGACCGCCCTTTTCCGCCGTGTCTCGGGATCCGCTGGCCACCTGGTTGGCCTGCTTGGCATTGTCGGCGTTCTGTTTCACCGTGGACGTGATCTCTTCCAGAGTGGAGGTCGTTTCCTCCAGGCTCGAAGCCTGTTCCTGCGCGCCCGACGCCAACTCTTCGGAAGACGACGCCAGTTGCTGGGCCGCGCTCGCCATGCTCTCGGCTGAGGCCCGGACCTCGCTGAGGGCCGTGCGCATGGCCTCCGTCGCCCGGTTCAGGCTCTCGGCCATTCGCCCGACTTCGTCTTTGGTCTCCACTTCCAGCTGCGCCGTCAAATCGCCGGCAGCAACCTTTTCCAACACCTCCATCGTGGCCGCGAGCGGCCGGGCGATCAGTTGCGCGATGAAATAGCCGAGGCCCAAAGAGAAGAGCACCGCCAGACATATGGTCACAACCAACATGTCGCGCAAATGAGTGTAGATGGCCGAAGTCTGCTCGCCCGCCTCCTTGGCCCTTTCCTGTTTGGCTTCGCATATCCCCGCGAACAGTTGATTCAGTTGGCCTGAAACTACCTGCGAAGCGGCCAAATTGGCGGTGGCTTCTTTGATTTTGCCGGCACGGGCCAGTCGCCCGGTTTCCTTCTCTTTTTCCTCGTACGCCGGAAGCAATTCATTGATCTTGGCCATGTCCGCTTTAGACTCTTCGGAGACCAGCGTTTTTTCGGCCTTGGCCAACTCTTCGTGCAAACCGACGAAATCGTCTTCGACGGCGCGGGCATGCTGCTCCACTTGCGCGCTATCGGTGGCCAGAACCGTGGAGCGATTGTCTCGCGCAATCTCGATCTTGTGGATATAGGCTTCCTTCATGGCCACCAGTCCCACCATGTCCTGCCCGCTCAGCGTGTCGAACAGCGTCTTGATGGTATTGGTTCCGGCGATGCCTTCGTATCCGACAAATGCCATGGCCGCGGAGATCAGACAAAAGGCGAGCATCAGCTTCGCCAGGGTATTGAGATTCTTGAACCAGTTCATTGGGAAACACCTTTCTAATAAATTCGTATACCTGCATGACCGAGACCGCCCGGGCTGGGCGGCTCAGCGGCGGCAAAGAACGCCGGATTTTCCGAACCTGCGAGCGCGGTTCCGCCTGCCTGGCGCGAGAGCTCGACCAGACCGGCAACATCCAGGATCAGGGAAACGCGCCCGTCTCCCAGGATCGTGGCGCCCATGGCGCCGTCCACCTTGTGAAAATTGGACTGCAAACTTTTGATGACAACCTGCTGCTGGTTGAGCAGCTCATCCACCAACAGGGCCATGCGGCGGCTCTCATGTTCCACCACGGCCACCAATCCACGGCTCGGCTCGGTCACCTCGGTGGGGACACCAAAAATCCGGTGCAGCCGCAACAGCGGCAACGGCTCCTGCCGCAGCATCACCACTTCGCCCTGGCCAGCCACCGCCCTTACCTGTTCGCGGGAAGGCTTGATTGATTCGACGATGGAAACCAGCGGCAGCACGTACGTTTGGTCGCCAACCCGCACCACCTGGCCTTCCAGCACGGCCAGCGTCAGCGGCAACTTGATACCGATGGTCGTGCCTTTTCCCTCGGCACTCCGGAGAGTCACGGTTCCGCCCAGAGCCTCGACATTCCTGCGCACGACATCCATGCCCACGCCCCGGCCCGAAACCTCGCTGACTTGTTCGGCGGTGGAAAATCCGGGATGGAAAATAAAAGCCTGAATCTGCTCCGGCGTCACCTCATCGGAAGCGGACATCAATCCGCGCTCGATGGCTTTCTCGCGAATGCGCGCCAGCTTCAGCCCCTGGCCGTCATCGGAAATCTCGATCAGGAAGTTGCCCCCCTGGTGGCGGGCATGCAAATGAATGGTGCCCGGTTCGGGCTTGCCGGCGGCTCGTCTTTGTTCGCAAGTCTCGATCCCATGATCGGCGGCGTTGCGCACCAGATGCGTCAGCGGATCCATCATGCCTTCCAGGACGCTCTTATCGAGTTCCGTCTCCTCGCCGGTCCAATTGATGGCGATGGATTTGCCGCTGGCGCCCGCGATATCGTACACAATCCGCGGCAGGCGGGCGAAGATGCTTCCGACGGGCAACATGCGGACGGCCATCACCCGCTCTTGCAGTTCCCGCGTATTCCGTCCCACTTCGATGAGCGCCGCCTGTAATTCCGGAAGCCGTTCGAGGACAAAGTGATTGGCAATTTCCACCGTCATCGATTGCGCGATCACCAGCTCGCCCACCAGGTTAATCAACTCATCCACCTTTTCGGTGGCGACGCGAATGGAAGCCGAGTCGTGGCGCTGCGCCTCGGCTCCTCGCCGATTCGCGGTTCCGATGTCTTTGGCGGCAGTTTCCCCGGTTGCAACCTCCCCGGAGCCCGCTACCAGATCAATCTTGATCTGCGCACCGTCCTCGACGAAGGCAAACACGTCCTGAATTTCCGGCCTTTGTTTTTCCGTGGTGAAGCGAAGGTCCCAGGAGAGATAAGAAATGTCGAATTTCAAATCACCCAGAGCGGGCAGTTGCGAGAGGTCCGCCGTAATTTCCTCGATGGCGCCCAGTTCGGAGAGCTCCCGCAGCACCAACAGCGGATCCATGCCTTCCTGGAAAATACTTGGAGACGGCTGGAAATGAATGGCATAGGTCTTGCGGCCGAAAGGATCGCCCCAGCAATCGCGCTTCCGCAATTTGTGTTCCGCCTCCGGGACAAACTCGCCGGCCCGCTGGGCCGCGGTAAGCTTTACCAGCATCGGTTCCATTCCCGCGGGTGGAGAAGAACCGGCATCGGCGGTTGCCAGTAATCCTCGCAACACATCGCAAGCTTGCAGCAACAACTGCACGCGCGTGGGGTCCGGCTGCAGTCTTCCTTGCCGCATCGCGTCCAGCAATTCTTCCAGACGATGAGTGAAACGGGTGATGTCGTCCAATCCAAAAGTGCCACTGGCTCCTTTGATGGAATGGGCTGCGCGGAAAATGGAATTGAGTGCCTCATTGTCGGAGGGCGTCGTAGTCAGAAGCAACAGTGCCGCTTCCATATGATTCAGATGGTCGATCGCCTCTTGAAAGAAGGCTTGGCGGAAGCGGCTCAAGTCAATCTTCATGATCTGCCCTTGGACCTCTCACAACATGACCTTGGCAACCACGGCCAGCAATTTGGGCGGATCAAACGGTTTCACGATCCATCCCGTCGCTCCGGCCGCCTTCCCTTGCATCTTCCGCTGCATTCCACTCTCGGTGGTGAGCATGAGGATCGGGGTATAGCGGCTGCCCGGCAGTTTGCGGGCATATTCAATGAAGGCAATTCCATCCATGACCGGCATATTCAGATCCGTGACGACCAAATCGAAAGGTTGCTTTTCGAGCTGCTTTATCGCTTCCTCGCCATTGGTCGCCACCTCGACCTCGAAGCCCGCTTCGCGCAAGGTGAACGAAACCATCTGCCGCATGATCGACGAATCATCCACCACCAGGGTCCGTTTAGGCATCGGCTGCCTCCTCGCGGCACGGCGACTGATCAGATTGAAGCGGCAACGCGTCAGACAGGCCGGCAAGCTGCACATACTCACGGACAGCGGGACTATCCTTCGCTACGCTGAACGAGAAACCCCGCTGCCCCAAATGCTTTTGCAGGGCAAGCAAAACCTGCAAAACACAAGTATCGACGTGCTCGGCCTGCTCCCAATCCACCAACACATTTTGGGTCATGGTCAGTTGGAGTATTTGCTCCAGCAACAGCCGCGCCGTATCCGCACGGCAGTTGCCTTGCAACTTCAGAACCGTCACTTCTTCCCCTTGTAAGGGCGCAACCATTACTTCACTCATCGGGCGCCTCCTGACATTGCCTGATGTCAATGCGCCATTTTGGCGATCAACTCATGGAATCGGCGGCAAACGTGGACCTCTTCACTAAAACTCCCTGTAATCAAGGTTTTCTATCCAGCTATGGGTGTTTTCCTATGGTGAGCTATCTGATACTCCTGGATGACCTGCCAGATTCTTCCCAGGCAGCCCTTATTTGATTTGAGTCGCGCCATGGCAATAAACTAACGAGTCTCGCTGAATACACGACGCGCGGAGAGAGCGGTTTATGAAATACAAGCCCGTTCGAGTTCTGATTGTGGACGATCATACGGTCCTGCGGCGCGGCCTGCGGCTGATGCTGGAAGGCATGGCTTGCGTGCAGGCTGTGGACGAGGCTGAAAGTTGCCTCTCCGCGTTGAATCAGATTGCCGCAAATCCACCGGAGATCGTGATCATGGATTCGCATTTGCCGGGGATCGATGGCATCGAAGGAACCCGGCGCATTTTGTCCCAGCATCCCAACCTCAGGATTGTCATGCTGTCTGGGGATTCGAGTGCGCAGATCATTGTGGACGCCCTCCGTGCGGGCGCTTCGGCCTATTTGATCAAGGAGAACTCTCCCGAGGAAATTGCCCGGGCCATTCAGGCGGTGCAGGCCGGCAAGGGATACTTTTCTCCCGAGGTGGCGGCGGCAATTGCCAAGTATTGCCGGGAGAATGCGCTCACACCGGCGCCCGCCAAGCCATCTCTCTCCGGGCGGGAAAAACGGCTGCTGCAGTTGATCGCTCAGGGCCTGCGTAATAAGGAAATCGCTGAAGAGATGAAGGTTTCCACGAAATCGGTCGAAGCGTACCGGTCGCGTTTGATGGCCAAACTCGGTTGCGCCAGCCCCGCCGAACTGACCCGCTACGCCATCCGCGAAGGTATCGCGGAGTTGTGATCGATGGCGGAAGTTTACGCTGCCTGGGACAGAGGCAGGCGGACGTGAAACGTAGTACCCCGCCCCGGTTCGCTTTCGAGTTCAATACTGCCGTTATGAGCCTCAACGGCAAGCTTGCAAAAGGTCAGGCCCAGCCCGGACGAAGCCACCTGGCCCTCTTTGCGAGCCTCCGCCTGGCCAAATTTCTCGAACACCTTCTGGTGATACTCGGCCGGGATGCCGGGACCGGTGTCGGTGATGGAAAGGTGAGCCCACTTCTCCTCCGCCGCCAGTTCCACCTGGATGCAGCCTCCCTTGGGCGTAAATTTCAGGGCATTCCCCAGAAGATTCTGGAGTATCCGGTCCGTGATTTCCGGGTCGCAGTTGGCAATGACCGGCTGCGCCGGCAGATGGACCGAAACCTTGTGCTCCCCGGCCAGCGCAGCCATCCGCTCCAAAACCGTTCGAGCCAACCGCCCCAAGTCGGTAGCCTCGGGATGCAACGGCATTTGACGGGATTCCAGGCGGTTCACGTCGAGCACGGAAGTGACCATGCCGCACAGTTCGTCGCTGACCCCCTGCATCAGGCCCAGAAGATTCTTAAAACCCGGCTGATTGATTTTCTCCGGGGACAACTGACTGAAAAACATACTGATGGCCGTCAAGGGAGTACGCATATCGTGAACGATCATGTGCACCAGGCCATCGCGCAGCTTTTCCAGTTCGCTCAAATTCCGGTAGGCAACCTCGATTTCGTCCCGCTGCCGCGTCGCTTCGACCTGCGCTCGGCGCAGGGCCAGGTGGTTACGCACCCGGGCCTTTACGATCCCGGGATTATAGGGCTTGGTGATGTAATCTACCGCGCCCAGGCGCAGCCCGTTCTCCTCGTCCACATCCTCATGCAAGGCCGTCAGAAAAATAACCGGGATATCCCGGGTGGAGGGATTGTCCTTGAGCTTCGCGCAGACCTCATAGCCATCCATCCCCGGCATCATGATGTCCAGCAGAATCAGATCGGGATTCAGCGACGCCACCGACTCCAGCGCGCTGGGGCCATCCAGCGCAATACTTACCGAGTATTCGCCGGCCAGCATATTCATCAGGATGTCGATATTGGCTGGCGCATCCTCGACTATCAGGATCGTGGCCCTCTTGGCCGGTGACGGCTGCGGCACCTCGCCAGTTCCCGATGTCATATCAAAATCCTCTCCAGCGTAACGGCCGCTTCGGCCAGCCGGTATTTGGTGATGTGACTTTCCAACTCGTTCAGAGAAAGAAGGAATTTCGGTGGCCACGATTTTACGGCAATTGCCTGCAAGAGTTCCAGACACGGTTGGGGCTGCCGTTTTCTCAATGGCTCCCTGAGCTGCTCCAGCAGGGCTTTCAATTCCTCGGCGGTTCCCGCGGGCCGGGTATCCTCTGGCGGGGAATTCGGTTGCGGGAGCATAGCCGCTGATAGCGTTGTCCGCAGATCCCTAAGCTCATGGCGAAAAGCATCCAGTCGCCGGTCATCCCACCCTCCGCCCTGGCGCATGGCAGCCTCCAAAGCGGCAGCTTCCTGTTGCAACCCGGTCGCACCGAGATTGGCGGCCACACTTTTCACAGAATGCACCCGGCGGAGGACCTCCTTATTCCGTCCTTCCCGGAGTTCAACTTCCAACTGCGCTTCCGCATCGCCATAATCCGCAAGAAACTTGAGCAGCAGACGCCGATACAGTGCCTGATTGCCGCCAACATGCCGCATACCCTTGGCAATGTCCAAGCCACGGACGGTTCTGAGTTGGCTGCGGAGAACCCAAGGATCGCTGAGAAGCGTCCCGCCCCTGCCGCTTTCCGGGCCCTCGCCATCGACCGCAGCCTTTGTGGGCAACCAATGACGCAGCGTTTCCACTAACGCGGCCGGCTCGATGGGTTTGGAAATGTGATCATTCATCCCGCAGGCCAGGCTTTTCTCCCGGTCCCCGCTCATGGCAAAAGCGGTCATGGCAATAATGGGCAAAGGCGTTGATGGTGGGACGGGGAGGTTTCCATGTTTCCCCATTGTGGATGGTTGCTTTACGCCTTCGTCGTCTCGCGGTTTTTCGATCAACTTTCCTTCCGCCTCGAGGCAGCGGATCTGACGGGTGGCCTCCAGCCCGTCCATTTCCGCCATCTGAATATCCATCAACACCAGGTCGAAATGTTGACGTTGGACCCATTCCACGGCTTCCCTGCCATTGCAAGCCTCGGTTACCAACAACCCGGCCTTGGCCAATAGTTCAGCCGCCACCTGCCGGTTGATCTCATGGTCTTCCACCAGCAGAACGGAAGTTCCCGCAAAATTTGTGGCTGTGGCAAAACCATCGGCGGCGGTCCTGGTGGCAGGGCGCCCGAATGCGCCCATAATGGCATCGAATAGCTGCGAGGGATGCACCGGCTTACTGATATAACCCTGGAAATCAGCCGCGCTTGGCAGGCCCATGAACTCATCGAGCAGAGCTGCCGAGACCATCAATAATTTGGGCGCAGCCGACAAATGCTCCTGCCGGATGCGTTTCGCCGTCTCAATGCCATCCATGCCCGGCATGCGCCAGTCCAGGAGAACCACTTCAAAGGGGACTTGGGCGGAATGGGCCTGACGCAGGGCTTCCAGGGCCAGTTCCCCGGATGAGACGCATTCCACCTGGAAGGTCATGGACGCCAATAGCTCCTGCAGGATTTTCCGGGCCGTAGAGTTGTCATCCACCACCAGCACCTTGCGCCCGCGCATGTCCGGTTCGGGTACCATGCGCGCCACAAAGTCGGCGGGCGGTTCCACCGCCTCGAAGGGCAGCCGGACGGTGAACGTACTACCCTGTCCCGGCTTGCTCTTCAGAAAAATCTCTCCTCCCATCAAGCTCGTAAGCTGCCGGCAAATCGCCAACCCCAAGCCGGTGCCGCCATACTTTCGCGTAATGGAGCCGTCGGCCTGGGTGAACGGCTGAAACAGCCTGGTCTGTTCTTCCCGGGACATGCCGATTCCGGTATCCGTCACCGAGAACTCGAACAGAACCTCCGGCGATGTGGCGGAGGCGGCGCCGATCGGGCCCCGAACCGAAATTACGATTTCTCCCGCAGCGGTAAATTTCACCGCGTTGCTCACCAGATTATTCAGAATCTGCGTTAATCGCAGCGAATCCCCCTGGAGTCGAGCCGGGAGGGAAGGCGCGAGCCGAACGTGCAGTTCAAGCCCCTTCTTCTCCACCTGTGCCACCGCCTGGCTCACCACCTGGCTGACGATTTCCTCCGGTGCAAATTCCGTCTCTTCAATGACGAGCCTTCCCGCCTCGATCTTCGAAAAATCAAGGATGTCGTTAATGATGGAAAGCAGGGAGTTGGCCGCGTCACTTATGTTCCGGATGTAATGTTGCTGTTTGGGATCAAGCGGCGTATCCAGCGCCAGGTGGCTCATACCGATAATGGCCGTCATCGGGGTGCGGATCTCGTGGCTCATATTGGCCAGAAATTCACTCTTGATCCGATTGGCGGCCTCGGCGACGTCCCGTGCCTGCTTGAGTTCGGCAGTGCGTTCCCTCACCAATTCCGTAAGATGATCGCGATATTCCTCCAGCTCCCGTTCCGCCCGCTTGCGCTCGGTGATGTCGCGGATGGTCGCAACCGAATAGATTTCGCCATCCAGCTCATACGTGGAAACACTGAATTCCGCGTCGAATTCCGTGCCGTCAACTCTCATGCCCCGCGCCTCGTAGAAGGCAGGAACCGGCTGCCCCGCCGCCCTGCGTTGGACTTTCAGAATCATCTCTTCACGATGGCTTGGTGCAATGCTGTCGATGATGGAGGTGCCAATGATTTGATCATTGCTCTGAAAGCCAAAGAGTTTGAGATAGGACGGATTGGCAAACAGATGTACACCCTTTTTTGAAACACCGATGGCATCCCGTGAGCTTTCGAATACTGCCCGCAGCCTGGCTTCACTGGCACGCAACTGTTCCTCCGCCCGCTCGCGTTCGGTGATGTCCTTGGCGAACACCGATACGCCCACTGCTTCTTGATCGCGCAGGATCGGATGAAAAGCAACCTCGAAAACGCGCCCATCGGGCAGGACGTGCTCCCGACGGAAGGGTCCCTCGGCGAATACCCGTTCGTAAAGCGGCGGCCATGTCCCGGCGCGGTCTGGCGGGAGATAATCCATAGCTGTGGCGCCAACTCGGGCCTGCGTGCCGTAGTTCTTACGGAGGTGCTCCGCGAACGCGGTATTGAACGAAAGTAGCCGGTATTCCCGATCTACCGAATAAATAATGTCGGTCGTGCTCTCGACCAGGGCGGCAATGCTGGCCCGGGAATGCTGGAGCTCGGCCTCGGCGCGCTTGCGCTCGGTGATGTCGCGGATGGTCGCAACCGAATAGATTTCGTCATCCAGCTCATACGTGGAAACACTGTACTCCCCGTCGAATTCAGTGCCGTCAGCTTTCAGGCCGCGTGCTTCGTAAAACCTGGGAGCTGGCTCTCCGGCCGCCCTACGTTGCACGTTTAAGATCATCTGTTGACGATCGTTGGGTGCAAAGCATTCGAAGATAGAAGTGCCAACAATTGCTTCATTATTCTCAAAACCAAACAGTTTGAGATAGGAAGGATTGGCAAAAATACGTATTCCTTTTTTTGAGACAGCAATGGCATCCCGCGAACTTTCGAACACCGCCCGCAGCCTGGCTTCACTGGCACGCAATGCTTCCTCCGCCCGCTTGCGCTGGGTAATGTCTTTGCCGAACACCGATACGCCTATCACCTCCTGATCCCGCCGGATGGGATGGAGGGCCGCCTCCAGGATGCGCCCGTCGGGCAGGCCCAATTCCTGAACAAAGGCCCCTTCGGTAAAAGCCCGCTCGTAGAGATGCCGCCATATTACGGCACGCTCTGGGGGGAGTGCCCCTTGGGATGTGGCGCCGACTTGGATCTGGGTGCCGTAGCTCCGGCGCATGTGTTCCCTGACCGCGGTATTGAAGGACCACACCCGGTATTGCCTATCTACCGACCAGATCAAGTCCGTCGTGCTTTCCAGCACCGCGGCCATGTCGGCTCGGGAATGCTCGAGTTCGGTCTCCAAGCGTTTACGCTCGGTAATGTCGCGGGCGATCCCCTGGACGGCAAAAGGCTTGCCCTCGCGGTAGATGAGCGAAGCGTGGGCGTCCACCACAACTTGCCCTCCATCCTTGCGGCGCACCTGGTATTCGACCGGATTCTGCTGGTGCCCAGTAGTGCGAATTTCTTCGATTTTCCGAAACAACAAAGGGAGCTGGTCTTCGGTCAGCAAAGAACCAGCCGTGAGCGTGGCGATGTCCTCACGCCGGTAGCCCAGCAAATCCAGCATTGCCTGGTTGGCATCCAGGAGATGTCCTTCAAAATCGACCAGGAACACGCAGTCAGGCGAACGCTCAAAAAGGGCCTTGTAGCGCTCTCCACTGTCGCGCAGGGACTCCAGCGTTGACGTTACTGGAATCAGCGTGAGCGGCAAGCTGACGAGATAAATGCCCCACACGGTGATGGGATTGCCGGGAAAGTAACCCGGCAGCGGGTGGCCGAGTTGCTGAAGGAGGGCTTCCACGAAGGCGACCAGAAGGCTGGCCACGGCCATCGCGAGAGAATATCTCCTGCCGAGCAGCCAGGCTGCGTTGATGACCAGCAGGAAGACGATGGCATGCGCTGGACTCGAAACTCCGCGATTCAGGATGCCAAACACCTCCATGAGGCACCAGTTCGTCCAGAGATACAGCCAGCAGGCACTGCGGAAATGGCTTCTTCTGAGCATCTGGAGTGCTCCGATGGCGCCGGCCTCCAGCGGCACAAGCAAAGCTGTTCCCACAAGCTTGCGAACGGCAAAAACCGGGACAACTATGGCGACGAGGACGAATAACCAGAGCAGGACAAATGTCAGCAAGAGATGGAAACTGCGGGCGCGGCCCTCGTCCTCAAACCCGTCGAGTTGATGGCCCCCACGCATCCAGAACAGCAGGCGGGGCGGCAGCACAGTAATCCAGGACATCGCAATTCTTACTGAGGTTGGAATTCTTGTTTTGGCCCCATGCGCAAGCCCCAAGGTTCCGCAACCATGAGAGATGCGCCCTCGTTACCTGGTCGCTCGGCAGAGTACCACAAAATAGCCGGGCAACGCTCCGAAAGGTTCCGACGGCGGCAGGAGAAGACGCCTCCAGCCGCGGCCGACACCAGCGCAAACGATGGCCCGGGCGGGTTGGCGCCCATTAGCCATCCTTCAGAAATCAGGGGAAGTCAGAAGAACTAACGGAACTACGAGTCCGTAGTGAACCAGTGCGAATGCCAGTTAGCGCGAAAGTGTTCTGGCAATCACGAACAGCACTACAGACGGAGCAACCGCTCTTACGATCCGCCCGGTCGCAACGGCTTCGTCCCCCTGCCGTCCGCGCTTTGAGCGGTATGCAATGGAAAATCGTCGGCAAAGCCCGAAAGCCGAAGATACTCGCGAATCGCCGGGTTGTCCTTGGCTACGCTGAGGGAGAAGCCCCGGTTCCCCAGGAGTTTTTGAAAAGACCGCAGCACCTGCAGCACGCAGGGATCTACATGCTCGGCGCTCTCCCAATCCACCAGAACATCCTTATTGGTTGCCGACTGGAGCAACTGCTCCAGCAAAAGGTCCGCCGCATCCGCCCGGGCGTTGCCCCGCAACATGAGAATCGTCGCCTCTTCCCCCTGGAGCAGGGAGACCACCGGCTTATTCATCAGGCATTCTCCTTGAGCCGCCTAACGTCAACCTATGAATGTTGGACATCAATCTTAGGCAATCGGCAAAACCGGGGGGTTTCTTTAGAAGTTTTCCTGCCGTTTCGCCACGCGTACGCAAAGGCCTGCGACGCGGTTGGCTTCAAGGATTACAAACAAAATGGAATCAAAGGGATGCATCCCGGACGCATCCCAGCCGGCGCCGGGTCACGACGCTGCGCGACCCAGTGTTCGCTTATGAATTGCCCGATTTTCCCGCGGGCTTCACGAACTCCCACGCCCCGCGGCCGCACTTATTCTTGCAAGCCGGAAGGGTTTGCCCGGCCTCGAACTGCGCCGGAAGCTTGCAGACACTGCACCAATAATAACCACTCTGTGGGGCCGGGGTTCCTGGTTTTGAAGCCATCGTTTCTCCTGAATGCGTTGTTGATTAATAGTAAATCGAAAGGGCTACGGAGCACCACGCAATAAACATGAAGATGCCTTCTTGCGGCTCTGTGCAAAATTTGAAAAGAAGAAAGCATTTTGTGGTGGAATAAATGACCGTTCCGCCGGGCATTGTTGAAGCACAATTGCAAGGTGAGGTTACAGAGCAAGACAGCGCAGGCATAGGAGCGCCGTAGGCGCGACCGCCCGTTAGCCCAGCGCTTCAGCGCTGGGTGGGCGTTAATGAGCGGGATAAGTCCCGTAGGGACGATGCAATAGACCACCAGCGAAGCCTGCACTTCGCAGAGGAATCGGTTCGACATCGCATCGTCCCTACGGGACTTTGTTGTTCTTTGACTTCCTACCCAGCGCTGAAGCGCTGGGCTAACAAACGTCGCCGCTACGCGGCTGAGGATATTGTGACTGGCAGCGCTTGGATGTCCCGCCTGGACAAAGCCTCTATTACTGGTTTCTATGTTAGATGCAGTTCCCACAGCAGGTAGCTGAAGGCTTCCCGCAGAGCGGTTTTGGCGCGCTCGAACCGGGTATGGGGGATGGAATCCGGCCGGGGCGATGCGTATACCGTCAACCCTTCGGATTGGAGCATCCGTTTGACCCGGAACATGTGATACGCATCGCTCACTGCAATGCATTGGCCAATACCATTAACCCGCAGGATAGTCGTTATGCGGTCCGCCGATTGTGCGGTATCTTCGCTCTGGGTTTCGGCAATCAGGTTTATATCGGGAATGCCGCGCTCGATCAGGTAGTCGCGCCCGACCTGGCCCTCGCTGAATTTCGGGTCGCGCGCGGCGCCTCCCGTGGTAATCACCAGCGGCGCGATTCCCTGCTGAAACAGATCGAAGGCATGATCCAGGCGGGCGCGGTAAACGGGCGAAGGGCGGCCCGAGTATTCCGCCGCACCAAACACGATGATGGCGCCCACGGGGCGGGTTTCGTCCACGGCGGACTGCCGCACCACTCGAATCGCGGTCCAGCAGAGAAAGACCGCGATGACGCCTGCCGCCAACGCCAACACCCGCAACAGGAAACAGGAAGAAACACCCGGCCGGCCGCCGGAGGCCGCCGGCGAGCCGGGAGAGAGCCTGCCATCCTGGGCTGCGTCGCTCATTTGCCGCTTAATGCGGCGGCAATCTCTTGGGCAGAAATGGCGCCTTCGCGTTGAATGCGCCAGCACGGCTTGCCGATTTCGTCCACGGTGAGATCCACGATGGTCGAGGGAACCTCCCGCGGCGAAGGACCGCCATCCACAATAATATTGAGCCGTTCGCCGAGTTGATCGCGCACGGCAGCCGCCGAGGTACATTCGCTGGCGCCGCTGAGATTGGCCGAGGTGGCGGTGATGGGCACCCCCGCCTGGCGGATGACTTCCCGGGGAATGTTCGCCGCCGGCACCCGCAGGGCAACATTACCGCTATTTGCCGTAACCTTCAGCGGCAACCCGGGAGCAGCCTGCACAATCATGGTCAGCGGCCCCGGCCAGAAGTGCTCGGCCAGCAGATAGAACTCCGTCGGTAAATCCTTGGCCAACGCCTCCGCCTGGTTCAAGGATCCAATCAACAACGAAAGTGGCTTATGGCGGGAGCGGGTTTTGATATCGTATACGCGTTCGACCGCCCGCAAATTAAACGGATCGGCGGCCAAGCCGTAAAACGTATCGGTAGGCATACCCAGAACTTCGCCCTGCCTGAGCTGGTCGGCAGCATAGGCAATCAATGGCGTTTCCGGGTTCACGCTGTTAATGCGGATGATTTCAGGAGCCAACCTGTTCCTTCCCAGATAGTCTGGCGCGGTAGACATAATTAAAAACCGCAAAACGGCAGCTAAACTGCGAAAAATACCACATTCGCTCCCATTGTAGCAACTCACGGGGGATTCGGGCTATGATCAAACGACGATGAATGACTCCGCCCAGACCCGCCTGCGCCGCGTCACCAGCCGGCAAAACGCGTTACTCAAGGATCTGCGCCGCGCCTTTGCCCAGGGCGAGCTCACCGCGGACGGGTATTGCGCCATTGAAAGCGTTCGCATCGTCGAAGAAGCCATCCGCAGCGGGCTGAAGCTCCGGGCGGTGCTGTTCAGCGAGTCGGCCGAGGCCCGGGCCGGCCGGCTGCTGCCTCAGATTGGCAGTCACGTGGAAACCGTCGTCGTACCGGACGAAGTGTTTGCCAGCGCCGTGGCCACCGAGAATCCCCAGGGGGTGGCCGCCCTGGTCAAGCTTAAGGAAATTTCCCTGGAGGGATTGCTGGCGGCTTCCAGTCCCCTCCTGGTCGTGGCGGCCGGTCTGCAAGATCCCGGAAACCTGGGGACCATTCTCCGTTCGGCGGAGGCCTTTGGAGCTACGGGCGTGCTGCTCTGTGCCGGTACCGTCAGCCCCTCCAATCCCAAACTGGTGCGGGCCAGCGCCGGATCGCTTTTTCGCCTGGGCGTGCTCCAGACCGAACTTCCGACTTTGCTGCCGCAATTGCGCCAGCGCGGGCTGCGGCTGGTGGCAACTTCCTCGCATAAAGGCGTGCCCCTGCCCTCGGCCCATCTGAGCAATGCCTTGGCGCTGTTTGTCGGCAATGAGGGCTCCGGCCTGGCACGCGACCTGCTCAACGAGATGGACGAGACGGTGGTCGTGCCCCACTCCGCCCGGGTGGAATCCTTGAATGCGGGCGTGGCCACCAGTATCGTGCTGTATGAAATCTCAAGGCAAAGAGATGCTCGACTCGCGACTCGCGACTCGCAACTCGCGACTCTATGAATTTGTTTCAGCCAACACCGCTGGCGGATGAATCGCCCAACCGGAGCCATCCGCTGGCCGATCGCATGCGTCCGCGCAGGCTGGACGAGTTCGCCGGCCAGGAGCACCTGCTGGCGCCGGGCAAGCCGTTGCGTCTGCAAATCGAGCGCGACGATCCGCAATCGATCATCTTCTGGGGCCCGCCCGGCGTAGGCAAGACCACGCTGGCCAAGATCATTGCGGGCGCCAGCAAGGCCGACTTTATCCAGTTTTCGGCCGTCCTGAGCGGCATCAAGGAAATCAAGCAGGTCATGGCCGATGCCGAGAAGGCGCGCCAGTACGGTACGCGTACCATCCTGTTCATCGACGAGATCCATCGTTTCAACAAGGCCCAGCAGGACGCTTTTCTTCCCTATGTGGAAAGCGGCGCCATTCGCCTGATCGGGGCCACCACGGAGAATCCGTCGTTCGAGATCATCTCCGCCCTGCTGTCGCGCTGCCGCGTCTATGTGCTGAATCCGCTTCCGGAAGAGCAGCTCGTCTCCCTTCTGCAACGCGCCCTGGTGGACCGGGAGCGCGGGTTGGGGGAGATGGGAGTGACGGCCTCGGACGAGGTCCTGCGCAAGATCGCCTCCTACTCCAGCGGCGATGCGCGAACCTCGTACAACGCTCTCGAGGTGGCCGCCGGGATGGCGGTCAACCAGGGCCGGCACGAAGGCGCAGCGGAGATCACCGACGCCATTGTGCATGACGCTCTGCAGAAGCGCGTCCTGCTCTATGACAAAACCGGCGAAGAACATTACAACCTGATCTCGGCGCTGCATAAGTCCGTGCGCAACAGCGATCCCGACGCCACCCTGTACTGGCTGGGACGCATGCTCGAAGCCGGCGAAGACCCGCTCTACGTCGCGCGCCGCCTGGTACGCATGGCGGTCGAAGATATCGGTCTGGCCGACCCGAATGCACTGTCACTTACGGTGGCGGCCCGCGATGCCGTGGACTTCATCGGCATGCCGGAAGGCAATCTGGCGTTGGCCGAAGCCGCCGTGTATCTGGCGCTGGCGCCCAAATCGAACGCACTCTACACCGCCTACGGCGCGGTCCAGCGCGACGTGGAAGCCACCGCCGCCGAGTCCGTCCCCTTGCACCTGCGCAATGCCCCGACTTCCCTGATGAAGCAGCTCGGCTACAGCCAGGGCTACCAGTACGCGCACGACCTCGACGCCAAAGTGGCCGACATGCAATGCCTGCCCGACAACTTGAAAGACCGCGTCTATTACCGCCCCACCAGTGAGGGCATCGAGAAGCGCATCCGCGAACGCATGGAAGAGATCAAGCGCAAACGGGCGGGAAAGTAGATCACTTTTAGTAATCGGGGAATGCAGTTCGCCCAAATTTCAAATTTGCAATTGAACCCGGCGCCGGATTAATCAGGCTTCAGCACGACCCGCCTTCAAATTACAAATTTGGAAATTTTAAATTTGGGCTGACTCAATTACCCAATCCGTTTCCGATGTTCCTTCAAAATGCACCGGTCCATAACCACGAACAGCCCGGCCTGGCGCGCGCGTTCGGCCGCGGCTTCGTGGATCACCGATTCCTGCATCCAGATGGCCGGAACTCCGCGCCGGATGGCTTGTTCGACAATCTCGGGGACGTGCTCGGGGCGGCGAAAAATATCGACGATGTCGATCTTTTCCCCGGCGGGAATCTCCGTCACGGAGGCGTAGGCTTTTTCGCCCAGCACCTCCGGAATCGCCGGATTTACGGGAATAATGCGATAGCCGCGGGCTTGCAGGTATGCGGCTACCCCGTGGCTGGCGCGCAGAGGATTCGTGGACAGGCCGACCACGGCAATGGTCTTGGCGCGTCGCAGCAAATCGGCAATCGGATCGGCCGAATGCGATGGGTCAGTGTTCACGTTTCTGCTTTTCCTTGAAAGTCTTCATCGCGAAGTTGCGCACCGTATCGCTGACGTTCTTATTCGCCACAAGTTTCTTCAAATCCGAGAGCAACAGCTCCTTAATCAGGGGCAGCGCCACGTCCACCGGACAGCGCGGGTTCGCGGTCAAAACGCGTTTGAGCGCGTAATTGCGCATCCACTTGCGCTTCATGGCGATGGCGCGCGGCACATTCTCGCCGACGTTCCTCATTCCGGCAAAGGATTCCACTTCCGATTCCGTGATTTTGGGTGATTCCAGCACCGCGGCGGATACCAGCCGGGCGCCGTCCCGAATCAGAATGCTGCGCTCATCACGGTTGCCCCGATAGGCCAGGTTCACCCGTTCGCCTACGCTCATGCGGGCGATTTTCTGCACCGGCGTAACGCGTTCCGGTTCCTTTTTGCCCGCCAGTCCCATCGCCCGCGCCGCCACAATGCCGGGATTGGCGGCCGCATGAGCGACGGGGGGAACGACTGCGGTAATTTCGGCCTGTTCCTCCGCCGTCCAGTCAACCAGGCGAAATGGCTTGCTCTCTTCGGCTTCAATCTCGGCCGCATGATCGCGCAGGTAATTTGAAAGGTCGGGTTCCAGAATTTCCTGGCCGGGAGCATCGGTCACCAGCGCCCCCAGGTTCTGCAGATCCGATTCCAGTTGGAGGCGCTCATCCTCCCGCAAATCGGGACGGACCAGAAGGGCACGCAACACCTCCGCGCACGAACGCACACGTGGACTGGCCAGCATCATACTGAGTACTTCGCGGGAGACGGTTTGCGCCCATTCCAGCAGACGTTCGTCGGACACCGCGGCATTCCCCAGCAAGGCCGGCGCCAAGGCGGGACGAAGGTGCGCGGGCGTACTCAAATGGTCGAGCACGCTGGCCGGAGTCTGCGGGTCGTTGGCGGCTTCCAGCAGGCTCGCTTCCTCCCACCCGGCCAAGGTGAGCTGGGCCCGCTCCCCAAAAAGGGGGTGTTTTGTCAGGAATACCAGGATTTCGAGCGTTTCCGAGGCGGGCAGCGATAGCGCTCCGAGTGCCGCCGATTTCATTAACTGGGCCGGTACCGCCGATTGCCGGATCAGATCGATCATGCGTGACATGAATGGAAGTATAAACCCGGCCATCGGCTCTCGGCCGTCGGCCTTCGGCCAGTGCATCCCAAATCACAACCGGCAATTGCGGATTTGGCTGGCCGACGGCCGAGAGCCTACGGCGGTTTTCCTTACATCTATCTCCCGCAAAGCAACATCCTATTGTCCTATGCCGTGGAAAAGGGGAAATCGGGTGAAACTGCTGGCGGAAGCGGATGCCGGAGGGCAAACAAGGGAAACTTACGGGCAAATCAGGCATGCTCTGGGATTGCCGCACGTCGCCGCAATGCATCAGGCATTGGCCGTGTATCCGGAATTCTTTCAGCTCCACTGGCAGGTGTTCCGTCCGGTATTGGCCGCAAGCCAGTTCTTTGCCCTTGCGGATCGCCTGCGGGCGGACGCTTACACCCGGGCATTCAACTATTTCGACGTTCCCGATCTTTCCGCAGTCGTTGCCGGAAACTCGCGACGTGAGTTGGAGGAGTTGACACAACTGTTGCAATATGAGGACCCGACCATGCTGCTGATTGGAGCGGCGCAACTTCAGGCCTTTGATGGGCCGGTGGGCAAACTGGAGGAGCCGGTGGTTCCCGCCATCCATCCCGTTTACGTCAAATCGCCCGAAGTGGCGGAAAAACAGCATCCGCCCGTGTCCTTGCGCCGGGTTTATGAAGACTTGAGGCACTCCCTGGGCACCTCATTCCTCAGCTATGAATACCGCGCCTTGGCGCGCTGTCCCGACTTCTTCGCCCGTTACGCGGTGGCCCTCAAGGAATGGATTGCCTCCCCGATGTACGAGCGCATCCAGCATGCCATTCAAGAAACCGCATTGGCTTTGGCGCGCGAATTGCCCCACCCGGTGGAACTTATCGTAAGCGATTTATCCAATGCCGGCATCAGCGCGGAAAACATCGCCGCGGTGATGCATATCAGCGAATTGTTCGTCCATGAACTCAGTTCTTTGGTGCTCAACGTTTCGCTGGCTCGCATCGCCCTCGAAGGCGGCACGGAAGTTCGCGTACCTGCCGTGCCCGAACTGGTCAAGGAAGGCCCGGAAGCGGAACGGGCAGCCTGAGGGAAACGACAATTGGGTGACTGAGTAATTGAAAACGCCACGCAAATTTTAAATTCCAAATTGGTAATTTCAAATTTGAAGGCAGGTAGTGCTGGAGCCTGAGCGATCCGACGCGGGGGTTCAATTACAAATTACAAATTTGAAATTTGGGCTGACTCAATTACCCGATTACTCAATTACTCAATCACTCGATCCCCCAGTCGGCCGCGCACAAATTCAATCAATTCTTCCGTCACGTAATCGGGCGGGCACATACGAAAGACCGGTTTATGGGCTGCAAGGTTGAGCCTGCCTCCCTCCCAGAGGGGAGCCCCTGCAGGCACGCCCGCCGGTGGGCAACGAAGGATGAAGGCATCCGCGCGGTCAAGGAATTCGCGAGCCGAGGGCTTAAAATCCGGCGTGGCGGGATCCAGCACGGTCAGGTACAGATCGGGTTGAAGAAACTGGAGCACGCTGTTGGATTCGAGGATGGCGGCGGCTGTGCCTTCCAGTTCGCGGCGCAGCTGCGGCATGGCCTCCGCCAGACATCCTGGAAGCGTCCGCACCCACAACGCACGCCACGCCCCAGCCGCCAGGAATCGCGACGTATCGGACGATCCCGACCGGTCAAGTTCCTCGGTGATGGCGTAGCTGACGCCAGCCTGATTGTCAGGCGCACAGAGATCGTGACCGTGTTGCGTAATCTTGACGGCGGTCCATTGCCGTTCCGGAAATGCGGCGATTAATCCCGTGACGACGCTGGTCTTGCCGACATCACGGGAGTGCCCGCCCACCACTATGATTGCCATTCAGCCCTTCTTGGCCAACCTGGCCACGGCCGCCAGTTCCTTTAAGTGATCCTTGATCGGACGCGCCGGCGTCCCCCAATAAACCGTTCCCTGCCCGCGCACGACTTTGTTGCTGGGTACGCCCGCCTGCGCTCCCAGAATCACGCCTTTTTCGATGCGGCAATGGTCGGCGATGCCCACCTGCCCGGCGATGATGGCGCCGTCTTCGATCACGCAGCTTCCGGAAACGCCGGTTTGGGCGGCAATGACCACGTTTTCCCCAATACGGCAGTTATGCGCGATTTGCACCAGATTGTCGATCTTCGTACCGCGTCCAATGATGGTCGGCCCCAACGCGCCGCGATCGATGGTCGTATTGCAGCCGATCTCGACATCATCGTGAATTTCCAGCGTGCCCGCCTGCGGGAACTTCTCGTACCGGCCTGTCTGCGGATCGCGCACATAGCCGAAGCCGTCTCCCCCCAGGACGCTGCCGGCATGGACCGTGACACGGTCGCCGATGGTGGTTCCCGGATAAATGGTCACATTGCTGGCAATGTTACAGTTGGCGCCAATCCGCACGCTCTGGCCCACCACCGCGCCGGACCCTATGCGTGTGCGCTCGCCAACTTCCACCCCTTCCATCAAAACCGCATTCGGCTGTACGGTGGCCATTTTGCCAAGCTTGACCGAATCGTGCAGCACGGCCGTCGAGTGCACCCCGGGCTCCCAGCGCCGGGGCGGAACGATCAAGGTGGCCGCCCGGGCAAACGCCAGCTTGGGATACGGCACAAGCAATAGCGGCTTGGGAGTCCGCGCGGCGGCGGCAAATTCTCCCGTGATGATCGCGCCGGCAGCGGACTGGAGCGCACCCGCCAGGTGGCGCTCGTCCTCCACAAAAATTACATCTTCCGCCGTGGCACTGCCCGGTTCGGCAATGCCGGAAATCTCGACCTTAGCGTCGCCGGTGATGCGCGCACCAATCAAATTCGCAATTTCCTTCAGGGAATGATAGAGGTGCTTCATACTGAGAATCATATCGTAACCCCGCCGTCGGCTGTCGGCCCTCGGCCATCGGCCACAGCGCGCAAAATCGCGATTGGCATTTGGCTCTTGGCAATTAGCCAACGAGGTCTGGGGTGGACATGGAATAAGGCTGGATCCATAGGGGGTTGGGCTAACCGCAAATTGCCAAATGCCGGTTGCGGATACTGTTGGCCGACAGCCGACGGCGGGGTCTCAGTAAATTGGTTCTTCCCCTGGCGGCCGGGTTTTCCAGCGGCGATGGACCCAGAGCCACTGGTCGGGATAGCGCCGTACGGTATCTTCAATTACGCGGGTAAACAGCGCGGTATTGGCAATCGCGTCGGCTTCGTCGTCACCGCTCGCGACCAACTCCAGTCGCGGCTCAAAACGAACGCGGTACTTCCCCAGTTCCCGGTCCCAAATGGTGAACGCCGGGACTACAGCCGCGCCGGTCCGCAATGCCACCCTTGCCAGCCCGCTGGCAGTGCAGGCGGGCACGCCAAAGAACGGCACGAACACTCCCTGCGGAGGCGTCATATTGGTATCCATCAGCAGGCCGACGGTTTCCCCGGCATGCATGGCCGCCAGCAGCCCGCGCGCGAACTCCTGCTTCCCGAAGGTGGCGTTGCCGTGCAGGGTGCGATAGCGCTCGACCAAACGATTCAGATAAGGATTATCCAGTTCGCGTATGACCACGCGCATGGTATGTCCGTGCAGGGCATGCACGAACGAGCCGATTTCCCAGCCGCCAAAATGCGCTGTCAGAAACAGTACGCCTTTGCCGCGAGCCTTCGCCGTCTCGTAGTTCTCCAACCCGTCGTAAACGGCAACTTGGGCGACATTCTTCAGGTCATAGCGGGGAAACAGGCAGAATTCCGCCAGCAGGCGTCCGAGATTATCGAATTCTCTCCGCAGGAGGCGCTGCCGTTCCGCCAACGGCATCTCCGGAAAGGCAATTTCCAGGTTGCGCAGACCGGTACGGCGTAACCGCCGGTGCAGGCGGTAGACCAGCCGGCTTAATCCGCTGCCCAAGGCACGCGCCACCGGTCGTGGCAGAACCCCGGCCAGCTTTACGACAACCCAAACGGGCGCGTACTCAATGAGATCGCGCATGGTGGCGGATGTTCGACCTTAGCACAAGGATTCGGGAACTGCCAACATGCGGCAAGAGGCGAGCCGATGTTTCCGGCCTCGCAACTCGCCACTCGCCACTGGCCTTGACTACCTTGCGGCTTCGGCCTTCTTTTCCGCCCTTCTCATCGGCGCGTATTTGTCCAGGGCGGCAAGGAATGGATGGGCATCCTTGGGCGGGACAATGCCGTCCGTCAACAGCGTACGATACGGTATCAATTTTCCATAAAAGATCCGGGTATCATTGTCGTCCTGGTCGATCACCGCGCCCTTGACCGTAATTCCGGCAAACGCTCCGCGGGAACGGGAATACGTAAGGACCTGGGCAATCATCTTCCAATCGGTAGCCCCTTCGGCATGGCGCCCCACGGGCCCGGCCGCCACCGAAGCGTCGGCGCCCAATTCAAATTTGCTGGACAACAGGCAACGCATGCCCCGATCGTTCATGATCAGCATGACCAAATCGATCGCCTGGCCGCCGATCTGCAGTCCGAAGGTCCCCCCCTTGATGCCAAAAAATGCCGGGGAACTCCAGCCCTTTTCGGTACGGCAACTGACAATCCCATGGCCGTACTCTCCGCCGAAAACGAAGCCGGCCTTCACCAGGGAAGGCACCACGGCGATGCACTTGGCGGAAGCAATGATCTCCTCCGGAATGCCCTTGTCCGGCGCCTCCATGATTTCCTGCATAATATCGCCGGCGTCTTCCACCCGCTGCAACTGCTTTTCCCGGTCTCCCTGGGCAAAGGCCAGACTGGACAACAGAACCAGAACGGCAACCACTGCAAAGCGCTTGATCAATGACTGGATCACGATTCACTCCCGGCACATTGGATTCCCAAATTGATGGTACGACAAATAGACGGACCCGGCCGGGGAATGGTGTTTACTTCCAATATGCAGGAGCCTTTTTCTTTTTGGGCCGGCCGCGGGGCGGTGGCTGCCGGGCAACCCTGTGCTCCAGAAAGAGGAAGGGCTGGCATCGAAGTGTCTCAGCTCCTCTGCCAGCCCCAGGTGTCCCAGGTTCTGTGGTAGGTGAGCACAGTGTGGCTCAGGTCGGGTTTCCGCACAAGTCACCCCGGGACATGGACTAAAGTAACTAAAGTTCCCTGGCATGGTGCCGATCAGCCCCGACCCCGCCGGGCTAATCGCTTCGAACCAGCGAATGGGTGATCGCATGCACCGAAAGCGCGATGCGGTTTTGCACGCCCACCTTGCGCATCAATTTGGCCACATGGGCCTTGACCGTGCGTTCTTCGATGCTGAGCGCCAGGCCAATTTCCTTATTCGAACGGCCGGCCACCAGCAGTTCCAGAACCTCTTTTTCCCGGTCGGTAAAGGTCACTCGTCCCGCCGGGAAAATGCGCCCCTGATGGGAGGTGACGCGCTCGATGAACATTGACAACACGCGCCGGGGCGCCCACACCGAGCCCGAGTTGACGATGCGCATCGCCATAATGAATTCCTTCGACGATGCGGCCTCGTCCACATAACCCTTGGCGCCGGCAGCCAAGGCCTTCAGAATGGTTTCGTCGTCCGCCCCCGAGCCGGTCACCACAACTCGCAAGTCCGGCCGGGACGCTTTTAAGCTGGCCACCATATCGAACAGGTTTTGCCCGCTCCGGCTGCTCAGCAAAACCATATCGATATTCTCGTGGTTCGCCACTTCGGCCAACGAAGCTGCCACCAGTTCAAAATCCGGTTCGGACTCGAACAAGGCACGAAAACCGATCAACCGCAGGGGATCGCCCTCCACCACGGCAATTCGTACAGATGCTTGCGAAGAACTAGCCGCCGATTTCGTCATAGGCAATTCCGTCTGAAGATATCGCCGTCCCAAGACATGGATGTCCGGGCACGCCTGTCCTCCTCCGATGATAGCTCACAGTGTAATCTCAACGGCCCAGATTAGCCAGAAGCGCGCTCCTCGAACTCGGCAATGTCCTCCCATACGCCTTCCCCGCCCGGCTCGGACGCCGGTTCCCCCAGGCGCCCGGCCACTTGCGACAAGGCACAGAAAATCTCGATTCCGCGCGCCGCATACTCCGGCGCGTGCTCCCAAAGACGGTCGAACTGCTCGGGATATTCGGAAGCCAGGATCGCCAAACCCACGGTGGCAGCCGCTATGCCGGCAGGACGTTTGCGGGTCAATAAGAGCACCGCACCGGCGCCCAGGGAACCAAACATCAGCGCGCGCTTCCAGGTTTTCATGCCTTCACCTCATGGCTCGATTTGTCATAAGAGTAGCAGCAATCCGCCACCGTTGTCCGCAGGCGATACACGCTTCACGTTTCCCGTTCTGCAAAGGCGGTTGCGAAATTTGCCCGGACCGCCGCCCTGCCGTGGGCAACAAAGCAAGAAGACGCTATAATGTTGTTCTGCGCGCCCGTAGCTCAGCTGGATAGAGCGGATGCCTCCGGAGCATCAGGTCGGGAGTTCGAATCTCTCCGGGCGCGCCAGAAAATCCTCGTTTCCGCCTCCGGCGGGCTCTACGGATGCCAGACCCAAAGATCGTTGAGCATTCCGAAGTTGGTCGAGGTGGAATCGCAACCATAGCCGCCGAAGAGCCAGAAATTCCCGCTATCATCGATCCAACCGGTGGAGCCCCAACGTGCACCAGGGATGTTGCTGGAGGAAGAAATCCCAAGCGCTCCGTAGTTGGCGGTTTCATCCGCCGTATCTGCTCCGCTCACCCATGTCCAAGTCTCGGTACTGGGATTGAACATCCATACATCGTTCAAAACGCCTGCCGCGCTGGAACCGCCAAAGAGCCAGAGATTCCCACTAGGGTCTATTCCACTGGAACCATGAGCCCTTGCCTGTGGCACATTGGTCATAGAGGGCACGCCTCTCGTGCCATAGTTGCCACTTGCATTCGTCGTATTGCTCCCGGACATCCAGGTCCAGGTCTTATCGGTGGGATTGAACTTCCAAAGGTCATTGAAAAAGTATTGTGTGGAGTCGACGATAGCCAATCCCCCAAAAAGCCAAAAATTCCCTGCTCTGTCGGTCCAACTGAAGGCGCCCCGCCGCGCGCCAGGCGTATTGGTGGTGGACGGAACGCCTTGCGTGCCGTACGTACCGGTAGCATCCTCCGTATTACTCCCGCTCATCCATGCCCAGGTCTTCGCACTGGGGCTGAATTCCCACAAATCATTCATCGGGCTACTAATACTGCTGGAGCCCCATATGTCGCCGCCAAAAATCCAGAAATTACCGCTGGCATCCGCCCATCCGGTTGGATATTGACGGCCACCCGGCACATTGGTAGTAGAGGGAACGCCCTCCGTGCCATAAACGCCCACCGTTCCGGATACCGTCGTCCCGCCGCTAACAAACATCCACGTTCCGGTCGCCGGAGAATACTCCCAGAGATCATTGAGCAAGGTGTCCCCATTAACAATCATGCCCATTCCCCCGAGAAGCCAAAAGTTGCCGTTGTTATCTTTCCAGCTCGCGGGACCATACCGCGCACTGGGGTAATTGAAGCCAAATTCGTCCGGCGTTTCGCCCCCCCCCATCCAGGTCCACATTCGCGAGGTGGGACTGAACTCCCAAAGATCGTTGATCGCAAATAGACCGCAATACTGACAGCCGACACTGCCTCCGAAGAGCCAGAAGTTGCCGGCGCCTGTCCAACCAGCCGAATCGTAATGGCTGCCCGGCAAGTTGCCTGCAGCGGGAACGTCCAGCGTGCCATAGCTCCCGCTGACGCCATACGGAGAGAGACTCACACTGTTACTGCCGCCTACCCAAGTCCATTGGCCCGCGCTGACCGGCGCCGGAGTTGGAGTTGGAGTTGGAGTTGGAGTTGGGACCGAAGTCTGGATTGCTCCCGCCGCGCCATTCCCTCCGCCTGCGCAGGCGATCAAAAGGATAACGACACAAAGAACGCCGACCAGACAGCACAGGGCAATGCTTTTCGAGCGCATGAATGATTCCTTTAGTTTGCGTCCTGATCAATATCAAGCTTGACCCGCAATAATGAGTCGCCAGGCTCTCGAATTCAAGCAAAAAATGCGCCTGGAATTTGTTGTGAAGTGGAACCAGTGATAGCGATTCCTCCACTCGATAACCTCATTTTCTTGGCAGGGCAATGAGCCGCAAATTTCCTTCAAGACGTTATAAGCGGTTTTCATCATTTATGGCTCTATGTGCTTATGACTGCCCTCAGACCAACGCCCATACCGCAGCGCCGATAGTGTACACTCATCCCAGCAGTTGCGACCTACTGGTAGTCTTACTGGTCGGCACTAATCAGGAGAGCCAGGATTTGCCGGCGATCTCTTACGGTTGTCAGGCCGGATCCTGCAGGAGAGAGCGATGGATATCCGTCTGATCCTTAGTGGACTTCGCGCCGAGCGCGACCATATCAATCGAGCGATTGTTGCCCTGGAAGCGTTGGGTGGCAAGGTTCGGCCGGCGCCCGCCATTCGTACCGCGGCCCGCCGCGCCCACAGCGCCCCCAAACGCCGGCTGAGCGCCGCCGCCCGCAAGCGCATCTCTGACCTGTTGAAACAAAGATGGGCGGAGCGGAAGCGCAAAGGCAAAACCACGCTGTAACAGTTGCGAGTTACGAGTGGCGAGTCGTCAGGTCCGGTGGCCGGCCATTCGCCACTCGCCACTGATTCGGGAGCATGTCCGGCACGAGCACAATTGCGATTGTAGGAGGCGGCCCAGCCGGCTCCATGGCCGCAGAGCGACTGGCTCGCGCCGGGTTTCCGGTCGTGGTCATCGACGAGAAACTGGCGTGGGAGAAGCCCTGCGGTGGCGGAATTACGCCGAAAGCTTTTTTGCGTTATCCCTTCCTGTCGGACTCCGCTGTGGCGCGAAACTGGGTAAGCAGCTGCGAACTTATTAGTCCTGCCGGCCGCCGCGTGGTTTTTCCCTTGCAACAGAAAATCGCAGTCTTTTCCCGGCGGGTGCTGAACGGACTCATGCTCGATCGTGCCCGGTCAGCCGGGGCGGATATCCGCCACGACCGCGTATTGGCCATCGACGGCCTGCCCGGCGATTGGAGGCTGCGAACGCGGGCCGGCGGTGAGATCGCCGCCGCTTATGTGATCCTTGCCAGCGGCGCAAGCAGCCCCTTGCGCGCGCAGTTTGCCCGTCCCTTCGCGGCCCACGAGATGATGGTCACCGCCGGCTACTACGTCCCGGGCAGCAGTGATCGCATGCAGATTCGTTTTATCGACGGACTCGACGGCTATATCTGGACCTTCCCGCGTTGCGATCACTTTTCCGCCGGAATTGCCGGCAGGCTCATCGAGGGCCGTACTGCGGCCGATTTGCGACGCCTTCTGGAAGAATTTCTGCGGCAGGAACGTTTCCCCTTTAGTAGGGCGCCTTTTTTTGCCTACGTGATTCCCTCACCCACTGCCGAAACGTTACATCAGGCAACTTTCGGTGGCGAAGGCTGGGCCATGGTTGGCGATGCGGCGGGATTGGTGGATCCGATTACCGGAGAGGGGCTCTTTTACGCCTTGCTTTCCGCCGAACTGGCCGCCGAAGCATTGCGGGCGGGACGCCCCGAAACTTACCCGACCCTGCTTTCCGGGGAGCTGCTGCCAGAATTGTCCGCCGCCGCCAGCTACGCCGCCGGGTTTTATGGCGGCTCCTTCCTGGGACAACCGGTCCTGGAACGCATGGTGCAGTTTGTTTCCGAAAGCGTCCACTGTCGCGAACTGGTTTCCGACCTGTTCGCCGGCGCGCAGCCCTATGTCACCCTCCGAGACCGCTGCTACCGGCAGTTGCTGCCAATGTTATGGGAAACAATTATCCAATAAAACCGGCTGCTGAAATGCTGAAAGATACAAGAAAGCATATTTTTTCGACTCAGTACCGGGCAGACCGTCGCGGGCTGAAACGAGCTCAGGATATTGATAATTAAAGACCTTGCGGCATGAGCACCCTTCGATCCCCTTCCTGAGAACCGCTTTTTTAGGCAGCCTGCAAAGTCATGAAATGGATACTACTAATACAACAGACAAAGACATGGCTTATTGATAGATAAGTTATCTTTTGGTTAAATATCGCGTTGACATTACTTAAGTTTAGACTAATAATACATCGTCCCGATCTCACCAGGAAGCCCGTTCCCGAGGGCTGCAATCTGCGCTGTGCTGGTGTCTTCGGAGACAAGGTGTTTCCCTTGGGCCCCATGAGTCTTTCTGACATCAACTCGCGCATGAGTTAGCGCCAAACACTACAATGGTGGGGGCGCTGATCAAGCGACTATCCCCCGGCATTGGCACGGAGAGAGTGCATTATGCAAGAGCGTGGGATAGTGAAGCAGCAGTTTCATTCGTTTCTGCCTGTTCTGGGCGTGGTCTTTTTACTTCTTGCTTTTTTTGTGCCCTCTTCCGTTTTTGGCCAAAATCCTTGTACAACCACCAATGCCAGCGCCTGCGGAGACAGCCGCTGGCCGGGCTTGACCCCAACGGTGCCTCAGCCTGCGTTTCCCTCGCTATGTACGACGGTTGTGGGCTCGAACGGCGAACCAGCGGGCGTATTGTATGCGTTGCAACTGAGCGGCAGTCTAAACGAGAGCGCGCTGGACACCACTCGTTTGCAGACCGCGATGAATAGCTGCAAGCCGGCCCAGGGGCAACCGGCCGTCGGTGTGGAACTGACGCTGAATCCCAGCAGTACCTCCTGCAGCAGTGCCGCCTGTAATGCGTTTGTCAGCGCGGGGCTCACGCTGCCGGTGGGCGTAACCTTGATCATCGATCCCGATGTCACCTTATATTCCAACAGCGCCTCCACTACATTGTTGCAAATTGCCACAAATACCGGCTCCACGGTTACGGAGTATACGGGCGGCGCCATGGGCTACTGGGGCATCATGGGCTACGGCGCCATCGATGGGCAAGGCACCGGTGGCCAGGCGAAGCTGATTAACTTGGGTGGCGGCCCCTCCACCAGCGCCGATTACTTCACGCTTTACGGCATCACCTTGCAGAATCCCGGCCAGATTCATTTCATCGGTAACAGCAATGACCTGCTGGTGTATGACGCCAAGGTCACCGCTCCGGCCAACACAGCCAATACCGACGGCATAGACCCGGCCGGCTCGAGCAACGTTACCATCGTCAATTCTTTCATCAGCGATGGCGACGATCAAATCGCCTTCAATGCGGGCGGCGCGCACGTTGCGAATGTCACGATTGCCCACAATCACCTTTATGCCGGCCATGGAATTTCCATCGGAAGCTATACCACCGACGGCATGGAGAACATGCTGGTGACGGACGTGGCCATTGATAACAATGGAAAGTTCGGCAGCGCGTCCAAGAATTCTCTGCGCATCAAATCCGACTCCGCGAATGGCGGCGAGGTCAAGAATATCCTTTACAACGGCGTTTGCATCCAGAACGGCGGGCATATTCTGGTGTTCGATCCGTACTATGAAACGTCGACCGGCAGCCACTATCCCAATTTCCACGACATTACGCTGCAGAACATAAATGTGCTGAACGAGGACTCCACCGGGCACAACGGCGCCTCTACGCTGGAGGGGTACGACACCGGCGGTCACCTTAATCCGCTCGAAAATGTGACGCTGGACAATGTTATTTTCAACTACACGCTCTCCCAATTTGAGAACGAGTTCTCTGCCACGGCGACCATAGGAGCCGCCACTGGGATAAAC
>Ga0326727_10006423_pt1 | contig 32268 bp, 21 predicted proteins | sample MB2enrmetagenome_FD_207643 | JGI IMG/M metagenome (GOLD analysis project Ga0326727, IMG submission 207643) | Lab enriched peat soil microbial communities from McLean, Ithaca, NY, United States - MB29MY | ecosystem: Environmental > Terrestrial > Soil > Wetlands > Peat | place: USA: New York...
GCGGATAATCATGGAAACAGTCTCAGTAGGGGAGAGACAATGCCGGTTTCCGGCTTGACAGAGAGATACTGGAAGCTCATCGAACTATATGGCAATAAAGTGGTGATGAATCCAAAGGCTCACAAAGAGCCCCATTTCATTCTCAAAGACGAAGACAACAGAGTAACCGGTAATAGTGGCTGCAACCATTTTTTCGGTACATACGAACTGAAGCCGGGCAACCGTATTCGCTTTTCGCAAATAGGAGTAACCCGGATGGCATGCACGGAAAGCATGGATACGGAACAAAGCCTGCTTAAAGTATTTAAAATGACCGATCATTATGCCATTAACGGCGATACGCTTGTGTTAAGCAAAACACGGATGGCTCCTTTGGCTCGATTTGTAGCGATTGATAAGAAGTAGTTAATTGAAAATAACGAAGGCAAGTGTATTTGAATAAATAAGAATCTGTTTCATTCGGATAAAACAATAAGGAGGCTGTCTCGCTTTTGAGATAGCCTCTTATGTTTAGATAACTTCCAGTCAAATGCTTTATGAACAATGTTTTGGCATAGCTTTCTTGCTTTAGAATGTAACCAATATGAAGGAATTTAACATGTAGCAATTAAACCAATCGAAAAAAAATCCGTCTATTTATAACATGTTCGAAAATTTATTTACCGCACGTACTAAAATTTATAATTATTAATTTGTAAAATGTTTCAATTTATGAAGATCCGCATTATTGTATTTGCATTGTTATTATCCGGAATGATAATACCACAAAACGCGCATGCACGCGAAAAAAAGCCACAAGTTTTAACAGATAGTCTTCAAAGGGCAACAGATGCCCTGATGAAAGAATGTGAGCGTCGTTCGGATAGTGCTTGGGTAAAAGCGCTACCGATAATTCAAGCAGAAGCTAAAAAAGGAAGGCCTTATATTAATTGGGCTGCTCGTCCTACAGATCTTCCACAAGCAAAAATTCCTGCCTTTCCGGGAGCTATGGGTGGCGGTGCATATTCGTTTGGAGGCCGCGGAGGAAAAGTGATAGTTGTCACAAGTCTTGCCGACAGTGGCCCTGGAACATTTCGTGAAGCATGTGAAACAGGCGGAGCCCGTATTGTGGTTTTTAATGTTGCCGGTATCATTCATCTGAAAACTCCTGTTATTATTCGTGCACCATACATTACAATTGCAGGACAAACTGCTCCCGGTGATGGTATTTGTATTGCAGGTGAAACAGTATGGGCTAATACGCATGATGTGGTGGTTCGTTTCATGCGTTTTCGTAGAGGAGAGACAAATGCAGCACGCCGCGATGACTGCTTTGGAGGTGACCCTATAGGAAATATTATGATCGACCACTGTTCCTGCTCTTGGGGACTTGATGAAAATATTTCGTTTTATCGCCACATGTTCGATCCAAAGAATGGTCGCCCACAAGATAAACTTCCTACCGTAAATGTAACTATTCAGAATACTATTTCGGCTCAGGCATTGGATACCTATAACCATGCTTTCGGGAGTACGCTGGGAGGAGAAAACTGTACTTTTATGCGGAATCTTTGGGCAAACAATACAGGTAGAAATCCGTCAATCGGATGGGATGGCATCTTTAATTTTGTTAATAATGTAATTTATAACTGGATGCATCGTACCGTTGATGGTGGCGATTATACTGCTTTGTATAACATTATCAATAACTATTACAAGCCCGGGCCGGCAACACCTAAAAATGCTCTTGTAAACCATCGTATCATTGAACCTCAAATTGAAGGACGCAGCAAAGTCGATAGTCCTGTATTTGGAAGACTTTATGTAACCGGAAATATTGTTGAAGGAAATGAACAAGTTACTAAAGATAACTGGAGTGCAGGCGGAGTTCAACTAAGAGACTTGAAAGCTAACGAAATTAGCCAGGAAAAAGCAGAAAAGGATTATTTTCCATCCATGCGTGCGGACGAACCGTTCACCATGCCTCAGTTCCCTATAATGACTGCAAAAGAAGCGTATGATTTTGTATTGGATCATGCCGGAGCCACGTTGCCTAAACAAGACATCGTTGACCAACGGATTATTCATCAAGTACGTACCGGTGAAGTCTATTATGACAAAAAAGCCGATAGTCGCAATTATTATCAATGTGAACAACGTAAAACGCCGAAAGATTCTTACAAACAAGGTATCATCACCGACGTTAGTCAAGTGGGCGGTTATCCCGAATACAAAGGAACTCCTTACAAAAATACGAATGGTGACGGAATACCCGATGCCTGGAAAAAGAAATATGGATTTGATATTAACGATCCGAATGTTGCTAACGGCGATATGAATGGCGATGGTTATACGAATGTCGAAAAATACATCAACGGTATCGATCCTACTAAAAAAGTAGATTGGAAAGACCCGAAAAACAATCACGATACATTGGACGGTAAAAAGAGTCTCTACTAATACCGAGTTATATCGTGTACACAGCATCAAAAAAGCACTTGCGGAACATGTCTGCAAGTGCTTTATTTTTAAGGGGTGGGCCCAACTGGGCTTGAACCAGTGACCCCCTGATTATGAGTCAGGTGCTACTAACCAACTGAGCTATGGGCCCTTGTTTGCGAAAGTTTTGTTACCTTTGCAAAGCGGATGCAAAGATATTCTTTTTCGTGGATTTTCGCAATAGGTAGAAGCAAATTTTTTAAGGAATGATAGACTTTTCAAAGATAAAAGCGCTCTTTTTTGATTTCGGAGGAGTGCTCATTAATTTAGACAAACAACTTTGTTTAGAGAATTTATATAAGATAACCGGGTATGATTTTTCTGATATGGTAGGTAACTATCTGCAGGCCGGAGTTTTCCTGCGTTTGGAGAAAGGGCTGGCGACAGAAAAGGAATTTTACGATGAGGTGAGAAAATATGCTCGGTATCCGGTTACCGATCAACAAATACGTGATGCCTGGGCTTCATTTCTGTTGGATGTTCCTGAAGAGAAAAAGGAATTATTGCTGACTTTGCGGAAGCAATTTAAGGTTTATATGCTGAGTAATACCAATGTGATTCATGTCAATTATAGCATGAATCGTAATTTTGACATTGATGGGCACTCACGCCACGATTATTTTGATAAATGCTATTTTTCCAATGAAATACACATGGCAAAACCAGATCGGAAAATCTTTGAATATATTTTGAGAGATTCCGGGTTTAAGGCCGAAGAATGTTTTTTACTGGATGATGGAGCTAAAAATATTGAAGTGGCCTCGGAAATGGGGTTTCAGACTTATCTGGTACAACCACGAGAAGACCTGAAGCCGATATTTTCTTCGATCATGTTGAATAACTGAGTAATGCGAATTTCTCATCATTACTAACTTTTATGGCTAAACACAACGAATTAGGGAAAGAGGGTGAAGTGGTGGCAACCAACTATCTGAAAGATAACGGTTATAAAATTCGCCATTCCAACTGGTTTTATGATAAACTGGAGCTCGATATTGTGGCCGAAAAAAATGGATGGTTAGTGGTGTGCGAAGTAAAGACCCGATCAACAGAGACTTTTGAACATCCCGAGGAGGCAATCACGAACGCCAAAATCCGACGTATTGTGTTGGCGGCCGATGCTTATATTAAGACCTACGAAATAGATCTACCCACCCGTTTCGATGTAATTTCGGCTATTCCTACCCGTAATGGTTATCGTATCGATCACATTGAGGATGCTTTTATGTCGCCGGTCAATTAAACGTAGCATCCTTTTAACCTTGTACCCTTCACCTTTTTCCGGTTCTTACATTCTCTCCGGCACTTCGATTCCCAAAAGACCCATTCCGGTTTTAATCACCTTGGCAATGTTGCGTGAAAGTGTCAGGCGGAAAGCTCTCAACTGTTCGTTCTCTTCTTTAAGAATTGTATGATCGTGGTAGAATTGGTTGTACTCTTTGGCTAAATCGTATATGTAATTGGCAATCACGGCAGGAGAATAGCTATCGCCTGCTTCATGCACGATGGTCGGGAAATCGGCAAGCATTTGTACGAGGCTGATCTCTTTCTCCGAAAGGGCAAGCTGGGTATTCGGTGCGACAACGGCGACAATTCCTTGCTCATCGGCTTTGCGCAACACGGATTTGATACGTGCGTGCGTGTATTGGATAAACGGACCTGTGTTACCATTGAAGTCTATCGACTCTTTAGGATTGAAGGTCATGTTTTTGCGCGGATCTACTTTCAGGATAAAATATTTCAGTGCGCCAAGACCCACCATGCGGGCAATTGCTTCGGCTTCTTCTTCCGTGCAACCATCCAACTTGCCTAATTCCTGCGAAGTTTCGCGGGCAGTGGTTACCATTTCATCAACAAGGTCGTCGGCATCTACTACGGTACCTTCGCGCGATTTCATCTTACCTTCCGGTAGTTCTACCATTCCATAAGAGAAGTGAACGAGGTCTTTGCCCCATTTGAATCCGAGTTTATCCAACAGGATGGAAAGCACCTGGAAGTGATAGTTTTGTTCGTTGCCCACCACGTAAACCATTTTGTCGATTGGGTAATCATCGTAGCGGAGCTTGGCGGTACCGATATCTTGCGTCATGTAAACAGATGTTCCGTCGGCACGGAGCAATAGCTTTTCATCCAGTCCGTCGTTGGTAAGATCTGCCCATACGGAGCCATCTTCGCGGCGATAGAAACAGCCTTTTGCCAAACCCTCTTCCACTTTGGCTTTGCCTTCGAGGTAGGTCTGCGATTCGTAATAGATCTTGTCGAAGTCGACACCCATCTTTTTGTAGGTTTCATCGAAACCGGCATACACCCAGCCATTCATCATTTTCCATAGAGAATATACCTCTTTATCACCGGCTTCCCATTTGCGAAGCATCTCCTGTGCTTCCACTATCATCGGAGCGTTGCGTTTGGCATCTTCCTCGGATTGTCCTTGCTCAATCAGTGCTTTGATTTCGCGTTTATATTCCTGATCGAATTTCACGTAATAATTTCCTACCAAATGATCGCCTTTCAGCCCTGTGCTCTCGGGAGTTTCGCCATTGCCATATTTCTGCCACGCCAGCATCGATTTGCAGATATGGATACCACGGTCGTTTACAATATTAGTTTTTACCAACTTGTTGCCATTGGCTTTTACGATTTCGCCAAGGCTGAAACCCAAGAGGTTGTTGCGGATATGTCCTAAGTGAAGTGGTTTGTTTGTATTGGGCGACGAATATTCGATCATTACCAATGGCGAAGCATCGGTTGCTTTCGTCGTGCCGAAATCAGCTTTCTTATCAATGGAGCTTAGTGTTTGCAACCAGTAGTTTTGAGCGATGCTGAGGTTAAGAAATCCCTTGATAACATTGAATTCGGTAATCAGCGGTTCGTTGGATTTCAGGTATTCGCCGATCTCATTCGCTGCTTGTTCGGGCGACTTGCGTGCCATCTTGGCAAACGGGAAGACCACTACCGTCAGGTCGCCTTCAAATTCTTTCTTTGTCTTTTGTAATTGTACCGTCTTTTCGTCCGTTTCGGCCCTGTACAACTCTTTTACGGCAAGTATAACCGCCTGTGTGATTTTTGCTTCAATGCTCATGTGTGGGTTGTTTTTTCGATGCGCAAAGGTATGAAAAAATGCCGAAAAGGTGGCAGGTTTCCTTAGCGGAAGATGCTTGTCTCTTCTGAAAATGCCATTAGTTCCGGGAAAAAGAGTTGAAAACGATTGTGTATCTCCTCTTTGTTTGTTTGCAAAAAAGTGATGGTTTCGGCAGGATTGATAGCCGGAATTTTATAATTGGACATAATGGTCAATGCATCGGTCAACCCTTCTATGGTTGCATAGCGCACCAAACGGTTGGTTGTGATAAAGTGCCAGATAAACCGTTTTACGCGTGGAGGTAAAAATCGGTAATAACGGATGGCGGAGTAGTAAAAATTGGCGGAAAAGATACGTAAAGAACGATTGTCGGCATATTGTCCAAAATGACTTGCCAATAAATGGTCAAAATACATGTCGGTCACAATGCCCGAATAGCGTCCGAACTGTGGACGAAGCAAAGCAGTAGTATCTAGCACGACAGGGTGTGTGTCCGTAAAGCTATCTATTTGCCGATGGAGGATGATGCCTTGTCGAATGCCTTTCGGGTAAGCTGTAAATTGATTTCCTTTTACGAAATCTCCGATAAAGTTTCCCACCTGCCGTTGCCGGTTATCTCCCGAGAGAAAAATATGTGCAAGATAGTTCACGTGAGTAAGTAAGCAGAAATTTGGAAACTGATTAGTTCTGGATAAATTCTTGCCATTCTTTGGTATCTCCATTGAAGAGATTTATATCCACTATTCCGGAGGTGCCAACACATCTTCCCCGATGGGATTGCTGCCAGAGTGTCCATTTTTGATCGATTTGGGGAGGTGTCCCGAGTGAACAAATCCAAATTCTGTTATTCTTGAATTTCCCATCAATGTATTTTCGAAAAGTGGTTTTGTCGGAATAAATCACCACTTTACGGTTGGTTTTACTCTCTATATCATTTATAAAATGTTGTATTTCAGTTGTTACATTTTCAACATTCTTGGAGAAGCTATATTGACCCCATTCTTCTACATCGACCACAGGAGGCAAATCCAAGTCTTTTATATTGACCTGTGATAAAAAATTATCAGCTTGTTCTTTCCCGCTTCGGTGAAACCGGAAAAAGTGATATGCTCCGACAGGAATACCGGCACTTTTAGCCTCTTTTAGGTTATAGAGATAACGGGGGTCGATATAATCTGCTCCTTCTGTGGATTTTATATATGCAAAGTCCACTCCCTGACGTTTTATAATATCCCAGTTAATATCTCCGGTATGTTTAGATACATCAATTCCGATAATCTTATTATCAGACATATATTGTGATATGTTGACTGATTTTATCGGACGAAATGCTCTGTGTCGTACTCTTCTCGAATGTTTACCGCTCACGCCAAATACCCCGACACACAATAATAATATAGTTAAAAATCCTATTCTCTTCATGATACGCTCCTTGTTTTCTTGTATAATTTGCAAATTTAAGATTAAAAGGTCATATACCCAAGTCTATACACAAAAACAAGAATTCATTTGTATCTATTAACGTTCAAATTGATTCCGTGATTTTCTGTCTATTCCATGCCATCCGTGTGCATGTTACATTATCTCTTTATCTGGCTGACAAATAATCCGCCTATTACCACTACAATGCCGATGAGTTGTTGTGGGGCTAATACTTCATGTAAAATCCATGCCGAGAAGATGGCTGTCAGTGCCGGAAGCAGGTTGCAAAAAACATTGCTGCGAGCTACGCCGATACGTCTCACCGCCTCTGCAAATAGTACGAAAGCGATAAACGAAGCCAACAACGCAAGTAGCAACATGCAGGTGACAGCATCGGTGCGCCACACGATCTCGCTTAAATGAGGCGCTTCGATACTCAAGAAGAGGGGTAGGAAAAAGAGAAATCCGATGCTGTTTTGGTAACCGATCAATGTAATGCTGTTGTAATGAGCCGATAGTTTTTTTAATACCGTGGCATAGCAGATGGCGGAAAAGACGGCTAAGCAGATCAAGGCAATACCTATGATGTCAGTCTTGCTCCCGTTGCCATTGGTAACAGTCACGATAGTAAGTACTCCGATTAAAGAGAGAAGGATGCCTGCGATATTTGTCCATGTGACACGTTCTTTTAATACGAAATAGGCGGAGAAGGGAGCGAACAGGGGAATGGTAGCCAGCATGACCGCCGCAATGGTAGGGCTGATGCGTGTCAAACCGTATGTTTCTCCCAAAAAGTAGAGAAATGGTTCAAAGAAAGCCAACAATAGAAACCACTTCACATCTTCCCGTCGAGGTCGTTGCAATTGTCGGAAGATGGAGCCGGACAGAAAGATAAGCCCGGAAGAGATGAATAGTCTCGATTCCAATAGTGTAAGCACAGTGAAAGAACGAAAGGCAATATTTGTCCAGATGTAGGAGAACGACCAAAAAATCATGGCAAGTATGATGGCCGCATAAACAGCCGGCGTGCTCCATTCTTTACCGTGCACGGCTTTATTCAACATGTTTCAGCCGCTCTATCCAGTCGAGGATACCATCCCAATGATGATGCGGAATTTTTGGTCCGATCTCTTCTACCACTTTAGCGGCCAGAAACGAACCGATTTTACCGCTCATCTCCAAGGGCAAATCGTTGGCAAATCCGTAGAGAAATCCGGCGGCGTAAATATCTCCGGCTCCGGTCGTATCCACACAGTTGGCTTCACAGCCGTCTACCTTGATAACATCGTTCCGGTGTTTGATCAACGAACCCTCTTTGCCGATTTTTACGATTGCCACCGAGCATAATTCGGCCAATTCGTCAAGGGCAGCTTCAGGATCTTTGCCTGTAAGCGCTTTTGCCTCCTCTTCGTTAGCGAAAATAATATCAACATTGCCGGGGATGATATCGCGCAAAAAGTCGATATTTTCTTCCACAACATTGAAACTGGCCAGATCGAGCGAAACGGTGAGTCCTGCTGATTTGGCCAAGGTAATAGCCTTTCGGATAAGATCGTAATTCTGGACTAAGTAACCTTCGATGTGAAATATGCGGTATCCGTCGAACAGATTGTCATACAAATCGTCGGCCACCATTTCGGCGCTTGCTCCGAGAAAAGTACACATGGTGCGTTCTCCATCTTTGGAGATCAGCACCATGCTGCGTCCCGAATCATCGGTGGATGAAAAAAGTAACGGGTCTACACCGTTATTGCGGGCATCTGTCCGGTAGAAAGTGCCAATTTCGTCGGAGCCTATTTTGCCTACAAATCCTGCTTTAATTCCTAAACGGGCAATTGCATTGATCGTATTGGATGCAGAACCTCCGGCCACCATATTCTTGGTGTATATTTCAGTCCGATCACTGATTTTATTCATCATCGAACGGTCGATCAGTTGCATGCTACCTTTCGGCAATTCCAGTTGGTGCAATAATTCGTCCGAATCCAATATTGTCAACACGTCCACCAAGGCATTTCCCATGCCCAATATTTTGTTACTCATTTTGTTAGCGGTTTGATTGTCTGTTGTTCAAAAAGCGGCACAAAGGTAATAAAATATTTGAGAAGCCTTTTATCCTATAATATTCTTCAATATTGGGTTTTCCGGATCATCTTTGTACTTCTCGACAAACTCGGAAGGTTTCATGCCGAAAAAGTCATGAAAACTATTGGTGAAATAGGAGTGGCTGGAGAAACCTACTTTGTAAGCTACCTCCGAAATGTTTACGGTGTTGTTTACTAACAAAAATGCAGCCTGTTTCAACCGGATGGAGCGTATCATCTCGCTGGGTGAGGTATTGACCAACTCTTTCAGTTTACGGTTAAGATGCACGCGACTCAATCCTACCTCTTCGCTCAATTTTTCGACACTGAAATCAGAGTCTTCGATATTGGCTTTGATAACTTCAATCGTTTTGGATAACAATCGTTTATCGGCTGAATTTATTTTTAGGCGTTCGTAGTCGTAATCTATCGGTTGCAGGTATTTGTTCTTAATTGCCTGGCGGGTTCCGATTACCTGCGCGATGTTTCGTCTCAGAATATCAATGTTGAACGGTTTGGTCAGATACACGTCGGCGCCACTCTCCAACCCTTCCAGAATATCATCGTCTTTGGTCATGGAGGACAATAAAATGATTGGAATATGGTTAGTGTTGGTATTGGTTTTTATCTTGCGACATAGTTCGTTACCGTCCATTTCGGGCATTACGATATCGCTTACCACCACATCGGGTAGTAATTGCGTAATGGCATTCCAGGCTGCTTTGCTACTGTCGAAAGATTCCACGTTGAAATTGTCGGAGAGTTCTATCCGCAAATAGGAGAGCAGATCTTTATCGTCGTCCACTATGACGATGGTGGGTTTACTCCTGATTTTTCGTAGAGCATCCGTTTCGTTATTTTCTAAAAGGGTGATACGATCCTGATCATGTGACAAGGTTGCCGGATGTGGGTAAAGATCGGCTTGCCTGTTTTTTTGCAATTCATCTTCCGTAAGATGTTTTGATGTAAGTGGGAGCCGAACATGGAATGCACAACCGATTGCTTCATTTTCAACGGAGATGGTGCCATGATGCAATTCTACCAACTGCTTGGTCAGGTGCAAACCAATGCCCGAACCGAGGTTTTCCTGTTGTCCGTTATCTTGAAAAAAGCGGTCGTATATTTTGTCAATGGCCTCTTTTTTAATCCCGGTACCTGTATCGTGGATGCTTATTTCAAAATAGTCTTTAAGGACAGTTTCAGTATTGAGATCTTTTCCGGTGGTGAGTCGTACCGTAATTTTACCCCCGTCTGGAGTGAATTTAAAAGCATTGGATAAAATATTGAACAAGATCTTATCGAAATTACTTTGATCCACCCAGGCAATGACATGTTTATCGTCACAGTTAAATAGAAAATCAATCTGTTTGTTTTGGGCCAGATAATCGAATGACCTCATAATATCTTTTACAAAGAAAACAATATCAGTCTCTTGAAAATGGAGTTTCATCTGTTTGTTATCTATTTTTCGCATGTCCATCAATTGATTGATCAGGCGTAGAATACGGGCGCTATTCCGATACATCAGGTTGTAGATCTCTTTCTTGTGTCCATCGGTCTCTTCTGTACGGAGCTTTTCCAGAGGACTCATAATTAGTGTGATGGGAGTTCTGATTTCATGGGAGATATTAGTAAAAAAACGCAGTTTGGCTTCTTTGATTTGCTCCGAATGTTCACGTTCCACTTGTAGGCGTTGATCGTCCCATTTCTTTTTCAATTGTTGATATATCTGAACGCCGATTATTGCTAATATAATAAAATAAAGCAGATATGCCCACCATCTTTCCCACCAGGGAGGTAGAATGATGATGGTTAATTCAGTCTGGCTTTCAGAACCTTCCATGTCTGAATTGTAAGCTTTTACCTTAAAAACATAAGTTCCGTGAGGAAGGTTGGTATAAGTCACCAAACGGTTGTCGGCACCGGTTTCTTTCCACTCTTTGTCGAAGCCTTCCATCTTGTATTTATAGGTAATGCTTTGAGGATGTGTAAACTCTAACGCAACAAATTCAATGGAAAAGACATTGGCATTGTGGGAAAGTTTAATCTCATGCGAGCAAGAGATCGCTTTATCCAGTTGCACCTCTTTGCTTGATGCCTGTCCAATATTGACGGACTTATTGAATACATAGAAGTTTGTAATATATACATCGGGTACTTTACGCGAATGGCAAATCTCTTTCGGATTGAAGGCTGTCACTCCATTGATTCCACCGAAGTAGAGTTTGCCGTCATTCGCTTTAAAAAAGGCTCCTCGTCGGAATTCATTACTTTGAAGGCCATCATAAGAGTAGAAACTAACAATTGTTTTGGATGTCAGTGAGAATTTTGCCAATCCGTGGTTGGTGCTGATCCATAAATTTTTACTGTTGTCTTCCGCAAGTGCGTTGATCACGTTGTTGGGCAATCCGTTTGCTACAGTGTATAACTCGGTTTTCCCGTTTGCTCGGTTGAATGAAATCAGCCCGCTGTTAGTCCCAATCCATAGTATTCTATTGGAATCTTCGCACAAAGAATAAATTTTTGTATTTTCAGGGAGCCCTTTTACATTGTTGTAATAGTGTAAAAGTCCGTTTTTGTCAATTGTATTGAGTCCTTTCAGTGTTCCCACCAACAGATTTTCATTTCTATCCGTAGCTATTGTATTAATCCAATTATTGCTAAGTTCATTATTCGGACTGTTTCCTCTTGTGTTTTTATACAAAGTTACAGCACCTGTATTAGCATCTATCTTGTTAAGTCCTCCGTCATAAGTCCCGACCCAGATATTTCCCGTTGCATCACCGTTAAGACTCATGATTTTATTGCTGGCGATATCGGCTTGTTTGGAAAATTGTTGGATATGTCGTGCTCCATCACACACATATAGCCCGTTTATCATCGTACCGATCCAAATGGTTCCTTTATGATCTTGATAAAGAGAGGTGATTGAGTTGTCGCGTAGAGAAGAGTTGTTTTTATTATAGTTGATCGTACTGTTTTGCCCTTTGGGACGGTAAAACAGACCGCTACCATCGGTGCCTACCCACATACCACCATCTTTGTCGATCAGAATAGACAATATACAGCTGTTGTTGTCAACTGATTCAGAAGAACTAAAGCTGTAATAATCAAATTTATTGACGTAATTTGGAATGAAATAAATGCCTTTTTGATATAGGCCTGCCCATATATTACCTTGTTTGTCTTCCATCAGAGCGCTTACATGCCAGGAACTGTTCGACCGGTCGTTATTTTCTCTTGGAATGGGAACAAAACACTCTTGTTTTGCATCGAACAAAAGCAGTCCGCGATCATTCGTACCTATCCATATACGTCCTTTCGAATCGCGCATAAGGGATTTTACAGCACAGTTACGGGCATCCTCGGTTTGGGCTTCGCGAACGGTACCGATAGTAAGGTCGTAGATGAATATTCCTCGATTAAGGCTACCCATCAATACCTTGCGACTTACAGGGTCTTCAATGATGGCGGTGATATATTTGCCCTTGCACCATTGATTTATGTATTTGTAAGTTCCTTTTTCTTGTCGAAACAGCAGACACCCTTCTGTTTCGGTACCTAACCAAAGATTATAATGAGAATCTTGAAACCCGGATCGGATAAAGGCACTGGGGGTGTTATTGGCGGTGATGTTGTTGTCAAAGGAGACTTTCAACGTGTGTTTGTTAATGCGGTAGAAACTATGTCCGGCAGTGGCTACAAAAATATTATCTCTGTCGTTGTTGATGATGGCTGTTATATGAGGTTTTAGTACGACATGCGAGGTTATATCATACAACGGGAAATCTTGAAAGCGGTTGGTAGTGCGGTCGTATCGTTGCAATCCGCTCACGGTGCCGATCCAGAAGTTATTGCAATCGTCTTCGAAAAGAGTTTGCACGTAGTTGCTCTTTATCGAATTAATATCTTTTGGATTGTGTAGGAAGGTCGAAAATTTCATTCCGTCGAAGCAATTCAGACCATCTTCGGTGGCAATCCAGATAAATCCTTTCTTATCCTGATAAATTTGATTTATCTGGCTGTTGGATAATCCCGAATTGGAAGAGGTGTAGAAGCGCGAAATTTGGGCTTCTGAATTGGAAAAAGGAGCGATACTCAAACATATTATCCCTACGATCAGGTATAATAAACAACATTTTTTCATGTAGTAAACGGTTAACAAATGTGCATGTAAAAATAGACATTTTTTTGGGGAAAGATGATATTTCTAATACAATAAGATTTGGGAATTTGAGGATGTGAAGATTTGAGGATGCAATCTGAGCTAACCGCAAAGAACGCCGAATTTTTTGCAAAGAGCGCAGAGTAGAGATACATAGCAGTGCGTCTTACCATGTGTTTGATGAATTGAGTAACTGAATCAACAAAACAGATTCTTTCTCATTCCTCGTTCCTCAATAAATTACTGAGTACCTTTACCCGGTACCCTGCCTAATTGTGGCTGGCCATATCGAGTTTGATTTTCATTAAGTCGTTCAATTTATAGATCGGTTGTTCGATATCGCGCGGAATCGGTTGTTTTGAATATTGCTGAAAATAGAGTAAACAGGCATCTTTCCACCATTCTGCATCGTGTGCTTGAATGGCTAAACGGGACTGCACTTGTTTGAAACGCTCTTGGTCAACATATCGTTCGGCTTGAGCCCATGTGGTTTGGAAGTTACGCACTTCCTTTACCCCTTTGTCATAACAGTAACACAGTTCCTCCCAAAGCGTTTTGCCATCTTTCATTGTATAGTTCCATGGTAGATGATGAAACCAGAGTAGCAGTGTCTCAGGGCAGGTATGGGAATTTTCGAATTCTTCGCGAAGGGGCGAACAGTATTGCTCTACGGCGTTGCTACCGGTTGAAGTACGATTAAAACCGATGCCGTTTTCTTGTGCCTGATGATAATATTTTGGTAACCAATCGGGGCGGGCATTCGGAATATCGCACCAAGGTTCCGGACCATAGTGGTGCTCCCAGGCAAACAGATGGTGTAGTCCGAGAGGCATCATATATTGTACTACCGCTTCGCGCGAATCGATCATCATCTTCTCGATCGGTTTCACAAATCCGGAATCGTTGGAGAAGGTCATCCTGAGCCATTCTTCAGCTATTTGTTTTGACGACAGAGATGGGTTCCAAGCTAAACGTCCGAAAGCGTACCAGTTGGCCTGAGCAAAGTGGTGACCGCACCAATCGGTGTCTTCTCCGATATTGGCAACTCCTGCGATGGCCGATATACTCCTATTGTACAACTCACCGTCGGTAATCTTTGCTACTGTCGATCCTTTGCCGGAACAGTATGTATCGCTGTCGAGACACTCTTTCCATAAGGGAGCCAGATAAACTAAGTGATTAGCTTGTCCGAGATATTCTTGCGTAATTTGCAATTCGGGCATAACCAACGTTTTTTTCATTTTACCGAATAACGGGCTGAAAGGTTCGCGAGGTTGAAAATCAATCGGGCCGTTTTTTACCTGAAGAATAACATTGTCTCTGAATTGCCCGTCGAGGGGAGCGAATTCATTGTAGGCTTGCTTTGCCCGGTCTTCATTATCGGGATTGTACACAAAAGCCCGCCACATCACAATGCCTTCATGTGGTTTCAGCACATCGGCCAACATATTAGCTCCGTCTGCATGCGAACGTCCGTAATCCTGAGGTCCCGGCGATCCTTCCGAATTGGCTTTTACAAGGAATCCTCCAAAATCAGGGATAAAACGATAAATTTCAGTGGTCTTATTCTTCCACCATTGAACGACTCGGGCATCGAAAGGATCGGAAGTGGGCAAGCCGTCCAATATTGTGGGTGATGAGAAATTGACGGATAGATAGACTTTGATGTTATATGGTCGAAAAATATCAGCCAGAATTTTTACTTTTTGTAGATAATCATCCGAAAGAATGGAAGGCGAGGTGTTGACGTTGTTTAGCACAACGCTATTAATGCCAATGGAAGCATTCGCTCTCGCGTATTCTCTATAACGAGGAGAAACAGTTCCCGGCAGTTCATCCCATTTCCATATCGAATGACCGGCATAGCCGCGCTCGATAGTGCCGTCCAGATTATCCCAGTGGTTGAGTATCCTTATTTTATAAGATGGTTGCTCCGTAATGTCGAGACTATCGGATAAAGACTGTGTTTGAATAAGTCTCAATAAATGAAATATACCGTAGAGCAATCCCGGTTTTCCCTTTGATGCAATTACCGTAATTTTGTTGCCGGATCGCCGGTAGGTACGAATGATATACCCTTCGTCTCCTAATTCATTTAGTTTGTCGGTTAGTGTGAAACGGGCAATGTTTTGATCGCTTGATAGTCCGACGATCAGCGTGTTGTTAACTTCGGAATCCGTGTAAGGAAGTATTTTCCCGGTAAGCTGTTTCCATGCATGTTGTAATTCTTGTACGGACAACATTGTTTTGTTCGCATTAATGCATGCAAAAGGAGGTGTAACAACCTGTACGGATGAATACCTTAACCATAACCTGCTTCCATCTTCTCCGTGAGAAAGAAAGGCAAATCCGGTAAAAAGAATGAATATGAGGGCTATTCGAGTCATTGTGTTTAATGTGTCAATTTGAAAATTTGGGAACCTCCCTAACCCCTCCGAAGTAGGGGAATAAATCGGATGACGAAAAATTTACTGCGTACTGATTGCTATCAGATTAATTATTAATTGTCAATTAATTTTCCCTCCTCCGTCAATGGTTTTGATCGTTCCATCTTCATTATATTCCAATTCCGTTACTTTTATACTTCGCAACCAGGTTTTCCCCCCGGAGGGTACGCTGTCGTGATGAAAAAGATACCATTTCCCTCTAAATTCAACGATGGAGTGGTGTGTTGTCCAGCCTACCACGGGTGTGAGAATAACGCCTCCATAGGTAAACGGTCCGTAAGGATTATCTCCGATTGCGTAACAGAGCCGATGCGTGTCGCCTGTAGAGTAGGAGAAGTAATATTTTCCGTTGTATTTATGCATCCACGATGCTTCGAAGAAACGGCGGTCGTGGTCTCCGGCCTTCAATGGTTCTCCGTTTTCATCCAGAATCACGATGTCGCGTGGCTCTTCGGCATAAGAAAGCATATCATCGTTTAACCTTACTACTTTCGAACATAAGGCAGGTTCGTTATCGGCAGGTTCTGTCGGATGTTCAATGGCTTTATTATTCCGGTAACGTTGCAACTGACCGCCCCACAGGCCTCCGAAATAGAGGTAAAATTGGCCGTCTTTATCTTCAAATACCGCAGGATCGATGCTATAGCTCCCCAATATGGGGTTACTCTCAGGGATAAATGGGCCTTCAGGTTTGTCACTTATGGCGACACCGATACGGAAGATGTCGGTTTTATCTTTCAACGGAAAATAGAGGAAGTATGTTCCGTTTTTGCAGGCTGCATCACAGTCCCATAGTTGGCGCCCTGCCCAGGGAATATCTTTTATAGCGAGCGCTACGCCGTGGTCAACAACTTCATCTTCCATCGAATTCATGGAAAATACATGATAATCGCGCATATCGAAATGGTCGCCGTTATCATTCTCGGGAATACCCGATTCGATATCATGTGAGGGGTAGATGTAAATCTTACCATTGAAGATATGTACTGCCGGATCGGCAGTGTAAAGATCTTTGACTAAATATTTCATGTGTATGGTTTTTTAGAGTAAAGAACAAAAACGAATATAAATTAGAACCAAGAATCAAGAGCCAGGACAAACTGAAAATCGGTATTAAACACGAAGAAACGCGAACAATTGAATATGGTTACCTTATAGAGTGTTTAATATAGTCAGCATTAGCTAAGATTAGAATGTGAATACAGAAACAAGACACAATCCCGATAAATCGGGAAAGATAATCTGAACCAACAGCCGGCAACCCTTCTCCGTTTATCTTTCACCCTTTTCCAGCTCCCTGATTCGCCGTCTATTCCGTGTCCTCCGTGTGCTATCAGATTCATTATTAATTATTTTTTGTGTATCTGAACCAGTCGAAATCTGCATAGTTAGTAGATTTATTTTTATTGGAACTTGCATACATGCCGATGTAGGTTCCGGTAAATCCTTCGTTGACGGTTGAGCTCAACAAGGATGCATGCAAGCCTTTAGCAAGGGCAATGTATTCGCCTTCCCGTGTTCCGAAATAAAAATCGTAAGTTGTTGTACATCCTCTGATGGTCAGATACAATTTATCTTCCGGTACAACCTCGATAGAGGAAATGAGCGTTCGTTTGCCATTTTCTGTTTTGTAGAGAGAAAGTAACGGCTTGCCGACTTTTAGTTCTTTGACAAACACGTAATTGAAACGGTCGTCACTCAACAAAACCAGTCCGGCTTCTTCATTATCGGTTTTAGGCAAAAATTCCAAGACGGTTGTTGCCTGAAACTCTTTGTGTTGTTGCCTTCTCCCGACAAAAGCTGGATTGCAAATTTCCTGAATCACTTCGGGTTGCAGATAAAGGCGCAAGTATCCCGGATTAGCGGTCAGTGAGTAGAACTCTTTTTGCGGAGGATGCACGGTATTCCAGACCAGACCTAATTCACCGGCTTCAAAGTCGTCGCACGGATCCTGCAAAGGGTAGGAGAACGGTTCCAGATCGGGCAAACGTTCTTCGACGTTAATCAAGCCGTTTTTATTCTCCAGTATCGGCCAGCCGTCCTCTGCCCACGTGATGGGAGCCAGAAACGTTTCGCGCCCAAGATTATAGTTGAATCCTTCGTAAGGACGAACTCCGAGCAATACCATCCACCATTCACCATTTTGAGTTTCCACAATATCGGCATGGCCAACCACGGCAATCGAACTCATCAAAGAAATATGCCGATGTGAAACAATCGGATTGCGGGGGCAGATTTCGTAGTCGCCGTCAATGCTTTTGCAACGTGCCATCATTACACTATGGTTGGTAAAGGTGCCACCTTCGGCAACCAACAGATAGTACCAGCCATCTTTTTTGTAAATATGAGGAGCTTCAATCCATTTGCTACGTGTCTTTTTTCCGTCCCAGATCAGCGTTCGTTTCCCTTTGAACTGAAATGTTACCGGATCGAGTTCGCAGAGGTAAATGGCATGGTGTCCTTCGTATTCGCCCGGTTTGATAATGCAGTTGCCAACATACCAAACCCTGTCGTCGTCATCAAAAAAGACAGTAGGGTCGATACCGTCCGCGCCTTCTACAAAAACCGGATTGCTCCATGGACCTTCGGGATGAACAGACGTGATAATATAATTGTCGCGGCGCACTTGTCGTCCTTCCGACACAAAGGTGTTGATGATGTAATAAGTTCCTTTATAGTAGCGAATGGTCGGTGCCCATAAACCCAGAGATGTCTCGCAGTTCTTATAATCCAGTTGATCGGGACGATGGATGCCGTGCCCGATCTGCTCCCAATGCACCATGTCTTTGCTGTGGAAGATCGGTAACCCCGGATAGTAAACGAACGAAGAGGTCACCATGTAATAGTCTTCACCTACGCGACATATTGACGGGTCGGGGTAGAATCCGCTGAGAATCGGGTTTGTAAATGTATCTTGTCTCATGATTTCTTAGAATATGCTCTTAACTTATATCTTGATAACGGCTTTGACGATATCCGCTTTGTTGCGAACACATTCTGTCAAGCCGTTCTGAATATCATCCAGGTTGAATATATTTGTCACGATGTCTTTAATACGCACGGAGCCTTGTGAAACGCTTTCAATCGCTAACGGATAGATATTGCGATAACGAAATACTGATCTTATAGTCAGCTCCTTGTCCAGTACCATATTGATCGGCAGGCTGACATTCTCTTTGGCATGGTAGCCTACCAACACGATAGTAGAGCCTTTTTTTGCCATTTTAATCAGTTGAGAAGTGGTTTTTTCAGTACCGGCCGTTTCAATAGACAGGTCACATCCTTTGCCTTCTGTCAATTCCATGATTTTGGCTATGGCATCTTCCTCCATCCCGTTGATTACACCTGTTGCTCCCAATTGAAGAGCCTTCTCAAGGCGTTTCGGCATAATGTCCACCACGTAGACTTTTGAGACGCCCATTGCTTTCAATGCCAAAAGGCTTACCAGTCCGATGCAACCGGCCCCGGTTATAACAGCCGTTTGTCCGACCTTGGCATCTCCCTGGAGTGCTGCATGGAAGCCTACTGCCAGTGGCTCAATCAGAGCGCCTTCCATCGTGCTGACGTTGTCCGGTAATTTAAAGCAAAGGCTTGCCTGATGGGCTACATATTCCTGATAAACGCCGTTGACAGGAGGTGTGGCGAAGAAAATAACATCTTCACAAAGGTTATATTTCCCGGCTTTGCAGTGTTCGCATTCGCCACAGGTTTTGCCGGGTTCCAGCGCCACTCGGTCGCCTACCTTCAGATGCTTTACCTTGCTGCCGACTTCAATGATAGTGCCGGCACATTCGTGACCCAGCACAAAAGGAGTTTCGACAATAAAGTTGCCGATACGACCTGTTTCATAGTAGTGGAGATCGGAGCCACATACTCCGACATATTCCAACTTTACCAATACCTCATCACTTTGAGGAGCCGGTTTTTCTGTTTCCCGGAGTTCGACTTTGTACAAGTCGGTCATTATTGCTGTTTTCATAAATTTGTTTTTAGAGCCAAGAACAAAGAATAAAGACAATCTGCAACATCTTTGTTTTCTCAGATTCCTCCCCTTTCCTTGGGAGAGGGGTTTGGGGTGAGGCTTGTATTTGCTTCTTTAATTATTGTTTTTACTACTGGTTTTGCTTTATAGTTGCGGTCAAATAATACGGGATAATCGGTTCTTCCTTTTATCGGCCAGTCATTTCTCCACGATTGTTGGTCGGTGACTCCCCAAATGGTAACACGACTGATTTGATTCTTGTGTTTGATGAATAGTTGAAAAAAATTACCCATCCGCTTGTTCCATTTTGTAGCTATCGAGTCTGGCATTCCGTTGGGGTAGGGGTTCATCTCTTTCTTGTATACATAACTAAGCGACACGTCGGCCCCTGCATGTTGATCGGGAGATGGGAGCAACGTTAGATCCATTTCTGAAATCATCACTTTCACCCCCAGATCGGCGAAGGCTGTCAGACTTTTTTCAAATTCTTCTATTGCCGGGAATTCCATGGTAAGATGACCTTGCATACCGATGCCATCCACTTTTACTCCTTGCTTTTGTAAGTTCTTGATCATATTGACTACCCCGTTCCTTCTTCCGGGGAGTGCCATGGAATAATCGTTATATATCAATTGAGCATCGGGGTCGGCTTGGCGGGCGAACTCAAATGCCAGACGCACGTAATCTTCACCGATAATATCATAAAATGGAGTGTGTCGCCATGAACCGTCGTCCATAATAGCTTCGTTGACCACGTCCCAGCTTTTTACTCTGCCTTTGTAACGAGTCACCACCGTGGTAATGTGCTTTTTCATTCGTTCGATGAGCACTTCGCGTGATACATCTTTACCCTTGTCGTCGACAAAGAACCAGGACGGAGTCTGGGAATGCCAGATCAGTACATGCCCGTGTACAAACAAATTATTTTTAATCCCAAAATCGACAAAACGATCTGCCTGCGTGAAATCAAACTTATTTTCTTCCGGATGTATGATCTCGCTTTTCATGCAGTTCTCCGCTGTTACAGCGTTAAACTGATTCAGAAGAATTTTATCAGAAAGAGTGTCTTTACCGCTTGCCTGAGCATCGTTGATTGCTACGCCAATCAGGAAATTTCCTTTAAGCGCATCTTTCAAAGTCTGTTGCGATTTGCAGTTTGTGGTAACGCTGCAAAATAACAGGACGATAGAAAAGAGATATCCGGTTTTGTTTATTTTCATTGAGACACAGTTTTTATTTCTCTTCCTGCTTGCGGCGTTGCTTCAATTCCGCTTCGATTTTCACTTCCATTTTTTTATCGATTGCATAGAAAAACAGCACGCCGAAACAGATTAGAAACGGGATACATGGGATGATGCTCACCAGCATTTTTGCTCCTTGGGCTACTGTCTCCGGTTGAACAATCGAATGTCCGGATACAGCACTTTCTTTGGGAATATAGCCGTACAAATGAAGAACCCATGCAACCAAAGCACCCCCGATCGAAAGTCCGGCTTTAAGGCCTACCATCATGGCGGAAAAGATGATGGCAGTTGCTCTGCGCTTTGTTTTCCACTCGGAATAGTCGGCAACATCTGCAATCATAGCCCATAAAATAGGCGTTGTAATGCCATAGAAGAATCCGTGCAATATTTGCGAAATAAACATGGCAGGTACGTTAGTGGGAGTGTAGAAGAAAAATAGCAACACAAAAAATGCCGCAATCAACAAACCGTATTTATAAACATCCCGTTTGCCATATTTGTCTGCCAGTTTTTTTGAAAAGGAGATACCCACAATCATAAAGATAATGCCACCTGCATTGAATAAACCAAAGCCTGCTGATACCGGATCTGATCCGAAAAAATTGATGCCTAAACCTGATAAGGTGGTAAGAACAGGACTGATAAATTTTGTCAGAGAAGTTTTGTCCACATAATTGTTGAAATAATAGACATAGGCGCCTCCTTTGATTGCAAGGGCGATAAAAAGAAGTATGGTTATGGAAAGCATGAGCAACCAGGGCTTGTTCCTCGATAGGTCTTTCAGATCATCTTTTAGTGTTGATTTTTGCTCCGGAGTGGGTACGATGCGCTCTCTGGTTGAAAAGAAGGTGATCAATAACATGATTGATCCGATAATTGCCGACCATGTCATTACAATCTCAATGCCGACAGCTTTGTCGCCATGACCTGCATACTGAATGATAGGCAGCATAAATACCTGTACGAAAAACTGAGCTAACATCACTGCTACAAAGCGATATGACGAAATACTGTTTCGTTCGCCCATATCGCCTGTCAATACACCGCTCAAAGCAGAATAGGGTAAATTGCTGGAAGCATATAACAACAGTAGAAATGTGTATGTTACAGCTGAATAAATCAGTTTTCCTTTATAAGAGAAATTGGGGGTTGTAAATGCTAAAATAGCTACTACACCCAAAGGAATTGCCGTGTAGAGTATCCAGGGTCTGAATTTTCCCCATCTCGAATTGGTTCTGTCGGCCAGTACGCCGACAATCGGATTGAAAATAAATGCGGCAACCAAACCAACAACCAGCATGATGATAGATGCATCGGTGTTTTTGAGTCCGTAAATATCGGTGTAAAAATAGGCCAGATAGGTAATGAGCGATTGAAAAACAAGATTGGCAGCCAAATCGCCAAGGCTATATCCGATTTTCTCTTTGAGTGATACTTTTTGATTTGATTTCATGTGTTTATTTTTATTTTTTACATCAAGGACACATAGAATTAACTCCCGTTGGTCGTTGACCGTTGGTTCGCAATAATCATAGCTCTTTGGTTTAAGCCTGATTTAATGCTCGTTTCGTGTGTTTCTATTTTTTTGTTTCAAACGGTGATGCCGGAAGTCCCTCTTTATTGTACAAATTGGCATTGGCCGGATTATCCGCCCATGCATATCTGACAGAGACAGGATGATTAATGACGTCATTCCATACGATAACCTTGTTGTTTTCAATACGCGCTTTAGCCCATAAATATTCGCCGTCTTGTCCGGCAATAGCAAATTCTTTCAATTCTCCATTTTCTTTGGATATCAATCCGCTTCCACAGTTTGAGAATGTAAGGATGATTTTGTTTCCCGATACTTGCATCGACCGGTATATAGGTCCCGAATAAACGTTGTTTTCATTGTATGCCACTTTTTCTGCTCCCAGTGCTAACCGTTTTCCTACCTCTTTTTTGTTTAACGGATGAATGTCGTTCCATTCTCCAAGGTCAATGGTTACAGCCATTCCGGTATTCGGTACGGATAATGTATTTAATTGTGCCTCTCTCAGTAAAGCCCAGTTGCTTTCCGAAGGTTGCTCTTTAGCCTCCATGAAATTGGGCAATTGAACGAAAAGGAATGGGAAATCTCCTTCCTGCCAATGTTGCCTCCAATCTTTGATGAGGTCAGGCAATAGCGTTTGATATTCTTTTGAACGTCCGGTATTTGCTTCACCCTGATACCATACGGCTCCTTTTATCTTGTAATTAAATAGCGGCGCAAGCATTGCATTGTAGAGTCCTCCCGGTTTCCAACGAACAAAAGTTTGTCCGGGAGTAGGCTCCATTTTGGCTCCGAGTTTATATTGCCAGTTGCCTTTCAGATCAACGGATTGTCCTCCGGCAGATAAAGAGTATTGCTTGTCGGGAACAAATCCTCCTTGGCCACCGTTACTGATAACTCTTACAACTATCATGTTTTTTCCTGCTTTGATCAATCCTGCCGGCAGGTCGTATCGCCGCGGAGGATATTGGTAAGAGGTTGTTCCGGCAAATGTCCCGTTAATAAATACAGAGTCTGCATCTACAATTCTACCTAAGATAAGTTTAGCCGGTTGACCCGCCATTGTGGCCGGTACCATGATTTCTTTACGAAACCATACAACGCCGTTGACAGCCCCCAGTGAGGTGTTTGCCCAATAGCCGGGCAGCTTCATCGTATCCCAGCCTGTACTGTTATAGGCTGGATCAATCCAGGACTGCTGCGGATTTTTGAATCCTTCGTCTTTGGCATGTAGTCGGTCATACCAGGCTTTAATCTTTGTCTGTTCGCTGCTTTCGGTTTGTTGGATGAATTTGCTGTCTTTCCAACGTTGCATTTCCTGGTAATAAGCGGGATAATGCATCAGCGTGTTTTCGCTTACCCATGCTTCCGCGGGCGATCCTCCGAGGCTTGTATTGATGATCCCGATGGGGATTTTGTACTTTTGGTATAGCTCTTTGGCAAAGAAATAGGCGACGGCCGAAAAATTAAGTACCGCTTCCGGGGTTGCTGCTTGCCAATTGCCGCTATTGAAATCGCTTTGCGGGCGGTTGAAATTATAATGTTGCGGTACCGTAAAACAGCGGATATAATTGTTTGCCGAGCTGGCAATTTCAGATTCATAGATGGGGCTTACCCGTCTCATGGGCAGTTCCATATTCGATTGACCGGAACATATCCAGACATCACCTATTAATATATCTTTTAGTACGATCGTGTTAGCGCCTTTGATGGTCATCGTGTAGGGGCCTCCGGCTTTTGTTTTCGGTAAAACAATGTTCCACTCACCCGCATCGGGGGTCGTTGTCCTATAGGTTGCCGTATTGAAATCGACCGTAATCTTTTCATGAGGAGCAGCCCATCCCCAAATTTTTATTTCCGTGTTTTGTTGTAACACCATACCGTCGCTGATAAGTTTCGGCAACCGTACTTCTCCCGTCACGGAAACAGACAAAAGAAGGAGGTAAAAGGTGATTAATCGGATATTATTCATCTGTTTAAATGTTAGAATAAAGAACAAAGACAATGTGCCAATTTGAAAATATACCAATGTGCCAATGAACCGAAGGCCAGTATAAGCTAAATCTGATAACAAGATCAAAGAACAAAGACAATCTGAAAATCGGAGTTAAATACGAAGTCCCCTGAAACGAGAACGTTCCAACCTCAAAACAGATAACCTTGTTTGCCTAACCCCACCCGCTGTTGCTCGTCCCCTTTGGCAAAAGGGGACATACGCACGGCTTAATTATTGTAAGAAACATCTTCCTTGTAACATCCCTAATTCCTTGCAGACCCTTAATCTTGCGGATTAGTCTTCCCTTTTGATAAAGGAAAGTACCCGAATGGGTATGGTTAGAAATGGCTAAACATCAGCACTGTATAAAGGTTTATTGTTCTGAATATTATTTTGTATCATTAAGTAACTCCTTGTAATTCCCCTAAATTCTCTTGATAACAGATTTCTGCTGACTGCTGACTGCTGACTGCTGACTGCTGACTGCTGACTACTGACTACTGACTACCTGAATAGCAACTACAAATCAATCGGATTATGTTTCGGTACTAACAGTTTCATGATTCCCCATGCTATCAGATAGGATAGGGCGCAAACAATGAACATCAAAAAATAAGCTGTGTGTGGCTTTGTAATAAATAGCATATTCAAAGTTCCTGACAATTGCATGACAAGGACACCACCCAATCCCCCTGCTGCTGCACCGATACCTGTTACGGATGCGACAGCCTTTTTTGGGAACATATCCGAAACCGTGGTAAACAGGTTGGCCGACCACGCCTGATGCGCTGTTGCCGCTATGCATATAATGCCGATAGCCAATATAGGAGCCATAGTTCCAAAGATGGAAACATCGCCCACATATTGAGTAAACAATACGAAAAGCGGAAAGAAGGCAATTATCAATAATGTAATCATACGGGCTTTATAAACAGACCAGCCCTTATTTATAAATTTTAATGGAATGCTTGCTCCGTAAATACTGCCGATGATAGCGATGCCGTAAACAATAAACGTAGGAATCATTACTTCCGCTCTGGTCATGTTAAATTGCTTTTTTAAATAATCAGGTAGCCAAAAAAGGTAGAACCACCAAATGCCGTCAGTCATCAGCTTGCCGACGATAAACGCCCATGTTTGCCTGTAGCCTAATAAACGAATCCATGGAACCTTCGTGTTGCCAGTCTGTTCTTGAAGGTCGTTATCGCTATGGATGTAGTCATATTCTGCTTGAGATAATTTCCCTTTTTTAAACAATTGTTTGGGTGATGCATAGAGCTTAAACCAAAAGAATAGCCAAAGAAATCCGGCAATACCCGGAATAATATAGGCCAATTTCCATCCTTGCTGATCGCCGAAATAGATTAAACACCAGGGTACGAATAAAGCTGCAATCATAGCACCGATATTGGAACCGGAGTTAAATATGGCGGTTGCCAATGCCCGCTCTTTTTTCGGGAACCACTCTGCTACGGTTTTGATGGAAGCCGGAAAATTTCCCGCTTCTCCTATGCCGAACAGTGATCTGAAAATGGCATGAACTGCAACCAGACTACCGGCAAACGCGCTTAACGTACCGAAAACAGACCATACGATCAATGATAAGGCTAAACCGAGTTTTGTTCCTATTTTATCGATCACCCATCCGGCTAAAATAGTAATACCTGCATAGCACGTAATAAAAGCGCTGCCTACATTGGCATAATCGGTATCCGTCCATCCGAAACCACCTTGTGCAAGCGGAGTACAGAAAAACTCCTTTAAGTAGGCGATTACTTGCCGATCGGTATAATTAATAGTTGTTGAAAACAAGAGAAGCGATATGATGAGCCATCTGTATTTTCCTGTTTTTTGTTTGAGATCATGCATTGATATCTATCTTTAATCATAGAAATGCCTACGTCCTCAAAGTCAATCTTCCAAATCGAATTTGAGAAGCGTAGGCATTAAATATCAATTAATTATTGATAAGCAGGGTTTTGATAAGCTGTTTTTTGTGCGGCTGTCATATCCATACCATCAAGTTGGGATTGAGGAATAGGACGAAGATAGTACCCCGATGTGATGGTTCGTGTAACAGTTTCTTGTACATGGTTTGTCCAAGTGCTATAATTATTTATACCTCCACAGATTGTGAAAGAGCTACTATAATCAATCCATTTTTGAGTACGAACCAAATCGAACCAGCGATACCCTTCCCCAAAATACTCGCGTGAACGTTCTGCTAAAATATAATCAATGGTAATTGTTGAAGGGGTGGCAGCCATCATGGCAGCACTATGGTCAGCTACATAAGTTTGATTTTGGGCATTGCTGAATTTCCATTTGCCGGCACGTGCACGAATCACGTTAATCAATCCTTTGGCAGTTCCGTCATTGGCATACGTACCCGCTACAGCTGTTGTAGTTGCCCCTTTCACGGCTGCTTCGGCAGCAATAAAGAATAGTTCCGAAAATTTGGCAACAGGGAAAGGACGGGTAATACTGGCATTCGGTTGTCCCAATCCGGTGCCATTATCAGTCCGGTAAGGTCCAATCTTCCAGTTTCCGGGATAACATATTCTACTAATAGCCTTTGGTTCAATCACAAAATCGGCTCTTGTGGGTAATACACCAGCACCAATGCCACTGTTGTACTTTGAATTGGAGTAATCAACTCCTGTTGTGTCATTGTTAAGAAAAGTCACTATCGGATTACCCACAACAACCGGTAAATAATTGGCATTATACAAGGTTGTTTGAGAAATTGTGCCTCTTGTCCAGTTACCACGGTAAGAAGTGTCGAATGTGCCATCGTAGCGTGAATCGTTGGTTTTGTCTGCAAAGGTGTTATAAAACACACCAAGAGGAGGAGCTAACATCGTCCAAGGGCGTCCTTCTCCTTGCATAGCTTCGCGTTGCACAGAACTTGCAGCAGCCCATGTACTGCTTGAAGTGCTACTTCTGATGGTTGGATAGCTGAACTGCTCAAACCAGGCGGCAAAGTTGTCCGTGGAGAAACCGCCACTACTGTAAGTAAGGCTACCTCCGTTGTAAGTTTGACTGGCTTGTGTATGGTCGGCATACAATAGCATTTCACTGTTGCGGTCGTTTGTGCCCACGTTCACATCATAGAATGTAGGTTGTAAAGCAAAAGGACCCGGGTTGGCGATGGCAGCCGTTGCTACATTATAAGCCTGCTGGTAGTACCAAGCTGCATTATGCCCGTTAGGATCGGTTCGATCACATGTCGGATAGGTAGGGATACTATTCGGGTTTTCCAACCACCATCCGTAAGTCAGGTAAGCTTTTGCCAAAAAGAGGCTGGCAACCGTTTGAGTGACACCTCCGGTTACACGTCCGGTAGTTGGCAAATTGCTAATTGCTTGCAGAAGATCAGGAAAAATAGCTTTGGTATAGACATCCGGCACGGTGTTGCGCACAGAGGTTCTTGAAGTAGAAGTGTTGAACTGTAATTCTCCCGCTCCCAAATCCAAGGGTACTCCGCCAAAGGTTTGTACCAGTAAAAAGTAGTCGAATGCACGAAAAAACCGGGCTTCGGCAAGTAATGCACTCGAAATGCCGGCAGCGCTACCATTTTGAATTACGCCGTTGGCGGTGTTAATGTTAGGAAATGCATTATTCCACAATACCCCGGTATTGCTGGTGGAAGGATCAATTGTTCCTACGCCGGAAAAATCTAAGTTTTTAATATTTAAATCGGAATTTTGACCCCATGTCGATTCATCTGTACTGACTTGGTTGGAGTTGAGGAAGTAACCGTTGCCATACATGTAGCGAAGGTTGCCGTACAAGGATGTTAATCCCCCAACTACACCTGCTTCTGTCTTGAAATATTCGGGTGTAAAAATACTGCGAGGGGTCTCTTTTAATATATCAGAGCATCCCATTAGGAACAGTGCCATCAGAAATGTTCCTATTAAAATTTTATTATATATGCGTTTCATTGTTGTTAAGTTAGAATGTTACATTAATACCCATCATGTAATTATGAGTTACAGGTGTGTTGTAGCCTACAGTCAGCAAGCGTGACAGATTGGAAGCATATGGTACTGCAGAGGTAGAAGCATCATTGGCATACGAGTTGGTTTCAGGATCCATACCTGATTGAGTATGATAGGGAGAGAACAATACGAATGGGTTCTGTACTGTGCAATAAACCCGAAGTTTGGCAATGCCGGCTTTTTTTATCCATTTAGGATTGACATTGTATCCGAGTGTAATTGTTTTTACTTTCAGATAGGATGCACTGAAGTAACCTAAGGTAGAACCATATTTCGGATTGTTGCTGTCTTTTGGGCCATTGGGATCCGGGAATGTGCCGCTTGTGTTTGTCGGCGTCCAGTAGTTTATCTGTATTTGTCCCCTTCGTCCGTCCTCTAAATTAAGGTACCCTGCCGCACCATAAAGAGTACTGTTGAGGATACCTCCATTTTGGAAAGTGCCGACCAAACTCAGGTCGAAACCTTTGTATGCAACGCGAGTGTTGAATCCGCCCATAAAATTGGGATCACAGTCAATGATTTGTTTGTCGGCAGCTCCGATTGTTCTGGTCGGCGTACCGTTGGCGTTGTAAGTACCGGTATATAGCACCTTGATCATACCGGCTTGTCCGGCTGACCCTTCGTATTCTTGAGCTTCAGCAGTTGTTTGATAAATACCGATTTTCTTGTAGTCATAGATTACATTTAGGGAATGGCCGACAAACAACCAGTTGTTTATGTCTTGTGTCTCTCCAGAAGAAAGTTGTACTATCTTATTTTTGTTACCATATATATTGATGCCAGCTTCCCATGTCCATCCGTTGAGATTGTCCAAAATCACCCCATGAAGAGATAATTCCCATCCTTTGTTTTGGGTCGACCCTACATTTCCCATGTAGCTGCTCACTCCCGATGTCACAGGTAAATTTACACTCAGAAGAAGGTCTTTGGTATCCGTTACATAGTATTCCATGGTGCCAGACAAACGATTTTTTAGAATAGAGAAGTCCAAGCCTGCGTTCTTTGTAATAGAATATTCCCATCCTAAATTGGGGTTAGGAAGTGTTGATACATTATATCCCGTGGCATAAGTAGAACCAAAATTGTAAGGCTGGGTGCTTAAGAGTCCGAGTGTTGCGTAAGGAGCCACCGATTGATTGGACGTTTGTCCATAACCCAAACGCAATTTCAGCGCATCTATCCAGTTTATATCCTTCATAAACGGTTCTTTATTGATATTCCATCCGGCTGATATGGCAGGATAGGAATGCCACTTGTGTCCTGTCGCTAATCTAGAGGATGCATCAGAGCGAAATGTAGCGCTCAACATATAGCGATCGTCGTATGAATACATTACACGTCCCATATAAGACTCCAAACCGCTCAACTGATAGACCTGAGCATTAGGATCGATTGTTATATCATCATTGCTACTGGTAGAGCTCTGACCTAGATTGAAGTATTGGAAATTGTCGCCGGCAATATTCTGTCTCGAAATAGCAGAAACGTTGTACATGGTTTGTTCGGCAGAGTACATGGCTACTGCATTCACCCGATGTTTTTGAGAAAAAACATGATCATAAGTGAGTAGGTTTTCAACTGCCCAGTTGGTGGTAAGCGAGTTGTTGATTGTTGCAACATTGGGTGTCGTAGGTGAAGCACTGAAAACACCTTCTCCTGTGTAAGTTCCACCGTTACTCTGGCGATAGTTTGCTCCAAGGTTGACACGAGCCTTTAAACCCTCTACTTCCGGGATATTTACCTCGCCGTATGCGGAGTTGTAGGAGCCGAACGCCTTGGTTTGATCTGCAAATTGATCTCCTAAAGCTGCCATAGAACTTCTTGTATATACCCACTGTTCATCTTGCGGCATTCGTACGGTTCTTTTCAATGAACCATCCGTATTAAAGGGATCGGCAACGGGTGACATGCTCAAGACACCGTACATTCCGAGACTTGCACCGTTTGTAAGGTTATAATTGTCGTTTGTGGTAAAACCTAAGCGGAAGATACCTACTTGTTGATCAACCGATGCCCGTAAGGAATAACGGGTGTAGTATGAATCGGGTATTACGGCTTCATCGTTATAGTAACCTGCGCCGAACTTGTAACTACCCTTATCGGACCCCCCCGAGACGCTTAAATCATGACTTTGTACGGTTCCTGTTCTATAAAACAAACTTTGCCAATCGGTATTTGAAAGATATGATATCGAACCATCAGTATTTGTTGTGTATGGTTCATCTAAACCTGGAACTTTATTCAAACCGGCTCTTGCGCGGAGAGCTGCATATTGGGTTGCATTCATCATCGGGTATTCGATGGCATCTTTCACTCCATAATATGCGTTGTATGAAATCTGTGCTTTTTGGCCTTTGTTTCCCGAGTAGGAGGTTACCAAAATTACACCGTTGGCGCCACGCGAACCGTAAATGGCTGTAGCTGAAGCATCTTTCAAAATGTCTATGCTCTTGATGTCGTCGGTACTGATGTCGGCGATCGTACCGGCAAAAGGAATACCATCGAGAACCACCAAGGGATCATTGGTGGCATTGATAGAACGAGTACCCCGAATACGGATTTGCATCGTAGTTCCCGGTTTGGTAGAGGTTTGCGACATGTCAACGCCTGCTACTTGCCCTTGCAAAGCTTCCGAGATATTAGCGGCTGGTACATCGCGTAGCGCATCTCCTTTTACTGAAGCTACCGAACCGGTTACGGCTTCTTTCCGTTGAGTACCATAACCTACAACGACAACTTCATTCAATGCTTTTGTGTCTTCCAAAAGTGTTACATTCAAAACGGTTTTGCTATTCACGTTTATCACTTGTGCACTGTAGCCGACAAAAGAAAATTCCAACTTGGCATTGGCAGGCACCTTAATAGAATAGTTACCGTCAAGATCAGTAGAGGTACCTGTTGAGGCGCCCAAAATTTTGATATTCACTCCGGGCAGAGTAGCGTTTGTTGCATCCTTCACAGTACCTCGTACTGTTATTGTCTGCCCAAACGCGGAGATTGAGAACACAAAGAGCAATAGGAACAGAATCCCAGGTGCCCTTAGACAATTTGTTTGTTTCATGATGAAAAGAATTAAAGATTAAAAATAGGATAATATATAAAACTTATTAGCAATAAGTCGTACCTATATCCATGTCAACGAAAAATAAGATGAGAAACAGTTTGTCATCTCTTTGATATATCATGTATGTTGTCATGGCTTGCGGTACAAAGATAAGGTAAGGTTTAATCTATCTTTGGAAATAGCGGAACAAGGAGTAACGATTTTGTTACATAAATTGAATATTTGATACATTTACTTGCATTTTTGATTCGTTTTTTTGATTCGTTGTCCGTGGTTAGTAATTTTGTAGCATACGAAACGAAGGGAAGGGGTACATGGTGAAAGGTGAAGGTTAGATGGTAAAAGATAAAGGGCGAAAGGTACATGGTGACATAGGTTACAATTAAAATTGTAAGTAGAGATGCCCAATTTGGGTGTCTCTACGCGTTCATAGGCATTTTTGCAATATTCGTTTTCAGATTTTACGTCTCTTTCGGGTTGTAATCCCTATTTTCCATTACGGCAACGGATCATAGATCTGCTGATACGACTGCCTGCTACATATCCGATTGTCCATCAGATGATTTAGTGTGTAAGACAGATGCTTTTACACGTCCGTCAGTGGCGTTTTTTTTGTGACAGTTACGTTCGCCGGATGGTCAGTCTTGTCCGAAATAACGTAAACTCACGGGGCGACTCAAAGTCACTCCGTGAGCAAACAAGCGATTTTCTACGAACCTGAGTTCTGGAGAAGCCATTATCTCAAATAGTTAATTGTCAACATATA
>Ga0326727_10006427_pt1 | contig 32256 bp, 31 predicted proteins | sample MB2enrmetagenome_FD_207643 | JGI IMG/M metagenome (GOLD analysis project Ga0326727, IMG submission 207643) | Lab enriched peat soil microbial communities from McLean, Ithaca, NY, United States - MB29MY | ecosystem: Environmental > Terrestrial > Soil > Wetlands > Peat | place: USA: New York...
TTTAACGCCGCAAGATCCATCATGCGGTCGTAGTCACTCCAATCATACTTTCCTGGAGCAACCTCAATCGCCGACCACATAAACCAGTGGCGAAAAGTGTTCATGCCCATACGGGCTGCCGTCTCATGGTCGCGCGCCCAATCCTGCTCAGGCGGGTTCGATTTCCGAAAATAGACGGCACCATACGGGAAAACGGGCGCCCCCGCATCCGCTCTCTCTTTGATCCCACCCTGAGCACCACTATCTTTGGGCGATTCAGCCGCCTGACCGATGGCCGCGTTTGCGGTGAGGAGAGCCGAGTTTTGCATGAATTCTCTGCGCGTTATTCCCATGATTTTAGACCTCCACTCTTATCTTGATTTCGCAAGGCCGAGGGGGAATCATCACGATGCTTGACCCAAGCTACCGGGAAGCAAAGTTTCAGGGTGAATTGAATCGGTGTCAAGGTGAAGTAGAAAGTTTCTACCCCGCCAAGGTTTTTACAGTGCTAATCTGTCACCCACAAATATCCTTATCATAGAGAGGGGGCTATAAAATGAGGAATAAAACCGCCAAATCCAACGTAGGGGACGGCCACAGCCGCCTGAATCGTCGCGCCTTCTTGACGGGGGCGAGTGGCGCTGCCGCGGCATTCAGCATCATGAAGCCGGGACTAGCTCGCGGGTCACAAGTGAGTTCCAAAATTTCTCTGGGCTTGATTGGCTGCGGCGGCCGCGGTACTTGGATCGCCAATCTTTTCCAAAAGCACGGTGGGTACGAAATCAGCGCCGCGGCGGATTATTTCGCGGACCGGGTAAAAGACTTTGGCGACAAGCTCAACGTGCCCGCGGCACGGCGCTTCACCGGCCTGAAGGGTTTCCAGAGAGTGCTGGATGCCAAGGTGGACGCGGTGGTGATTGAGAGTCCACCTTACTTTCACGCCGAGCAGGCCGCCGCGGCGGTGGAGGCGGGCGCCCACGTGTACCTGGCCAAGCCGGTGGCGGTGGACGTTCCCGGCTGCCGCAGCATTGAGGCGAGCGCCAAGAAAGCCGAAGAGAAGAAGCTTGCTTACCTGATCGATTTCCAGACGCGCACCGATCCCTTTTACCAGGAAGCCATCCGGCGCGTGCAGAAGGAAGGCGACATCGGCCGCATCATCAGTGGCGAGGCCTCGTACGTGGCCGGGTCTCCCTGGCCGAAAATGATTCCGGACCTGGCGGTGAATCCCCAGGATCCCGAACGCCGCCTGCGCGCCTGGGGAGTAAGCCGGGCGCTCTCCGGCGACATCATCACCGAGCAGAACATCCACGCCCTTGACGTCATGACCTGGGTGCTTGACCAGCCTCCGGTGAAAGCGCTGGGGACGGGCGGCCTCAAGTCCCGCACCATCGGCGACGTGTGGGACCACTTCTCGGTGATTTTCTGGTTCCCCGACGACGTGCTCGTCACTTTCTACTCCAAGCAGTATGGCCAAGGCGCTGACGATATCCGCTGCCAGATGTTCGGCACGGAAGGCGCCCTCGACACCCACTACGCCGGCGATGTCAGCATCAAAGGCAAAGTGAATTACGCGGGAGGGCGGGACGGGATGCTGTACACCACCGGCGCGGTCCGCAATATCGCCACCTTCTATGACCAGGTCACTTCCGGGAAATACGATTACTCCACCGTGGCGCCTTCGGTGCGGAGCAACCTCACCACCATCCTCGGCCGGACCGCCGCCTACAAGCAGGCGGAGTTCACGTGGGATGAATTGATGCGGTGGGAAGAACGCCTCGATCCGCGGTTGGGGGGGTTGAAGGAATAAACCGGTGTGACGCGGACCTGTTTTGAAGGGCTGCGGTCCGTCTGCCAGGGGCAAGGAAACGCCGCGGACGTACAAAACAGGTCCGCGCTACCCCTCTTTCTTCACGCCGTCAACGTAACCTCCAGCGGTTTCCCAGGGGTAACGGCGACCTCGCGCTCAAACGTCACCACGCGCCGCTGCGCCTCTTGCTTCAAAGCAGCCTTCAGCGCGTCCTTTCCGGACCGCGCCGAAACGTTTTTTAACTGGCCTTTCGCCAAGCCGTTCATGGCCAAGCGCCCCACAGTGATGGAGCCCTCGGTAACCTGCACGGCCACGCGCTGCTCCTGTGGTTTAAGCGTGTGCGTGAAACTGCCCCATCCTGACGGGACCGACCAGAAGCAGCGGAAGGCCTGACGGCGCGTGCGCGGTATCAGGGTGAGTTCGCGCTCCGGGGCGGAATAGCGGAACCCGCTCCAGGCCACAAAACAGGCCCAGCTCGCCATGGCTCGCGCATAGTGATGACCACATTCGGCCTCGTTCCAGGGATTGCGCCGCTCGCCGTCGTAACGCCGCCGGATACTTTCCACCACCGTCAAGGCCTCCCTTAGCATCCCCTCATAAATCATGTGCGCGGCAAGTTGGTATTCAAAGCCCGTCATAACCTCGCCAAAATATGGAAAAGGGATTTCCGGCCGGCGGCCACGAGGATAAGTAGCGATCAGCACAGCGGCTTCATCGTTCAGTGCGAAAGTGCGCTCCAGGCCAGGATGCTCGCTCAGATTGGGCTTGTAGTTATACTTGAAAACCGATTTCAGGGTCGTTTGCACATGCTCCTCATTCAGCAAATAGCCCAGGCCCGCCACGTGCGACAGGCATTGGCCTAACAGTTGGTCAACCAGGCAGGCGTCACCCATTTGATAATCCGGCTTGAGGGTGTCCCCTGCCCCCATGCCCACTCGCGTTCCGGCGGCGATTTGGTCTGCCGGCCGCCCCTCAACTTTTTGAATGTAATACTCGCCGTTATAGAGGTTTTGATCGATCCACCGGCTACCGTTTACAAAGAGCCGGTGATACTCCGCGGCCGAGTCCTGGTCGCCGAGGACGCGCGCTATCTCCTCGCCCGCGCGCAATGCTCCCAGGTAGTAGATCCCGCAGAGAGGATTGGGGCCGTAGAACTCCACGTCGTAAGTGTTGTGTTGAACACCCTCGGCAACGCCATCGCGGTTCCCATCCCAACCGTTTTCGACCCAGGCGAATTCCAAAGCGCGCTTGGCGTTGGGCCACAATCGGCGCAGCCAATCCGTGTCGCCGGATAATTTCCAGTCGCGGTAGAGCTTGATCAGGCAGCCCATCTGGCCGTCCGCGGCGGCCCGCTGCCAAATCTGCTTGCCGTCCGGCAAATAGGAACGGAAACCCATCAGACCGTTCGCATCGGTGTTGCGCAGGAATTCCGACTCGCGCAACGAGTGCGCCACCGTGGGAAAAAGGTACGCCGTCGCCTGCTCGTAGTTCCAAACGTGGGTGCAACTGCCGTGGCAGCAGCCCTTTTGATCATTACAACCTTCGAATCCGTGAAATTCACCATCTGCCGTCCGGAAGCTGGTGTTTACGCGCAGGGTGGAAAGCGTGCTGGTGGCGGCATCCAACACCGCCGGCGGCAGCGTGGACGACTCGATGGCCCGGGCGAATGCGCGCGTCCGCGCTTCAAGCTGGGGGAGTTGGGCGGCGGCTTGCCGGCTGGCGTCCCAGGCATCCGCAAAGCGTGCGGTATAGGCGTTCTCCACTACAGTGGACTTGGGCACGCCTTCCGGAGCCGGCCAGCCGCAGCGTTCGGGTGTGCGATTGGGAAAATGCCAAGCGAGCAAGAAGGTGACTGTTGCCTCGCCTCGGGCGGGAACCGTTTGCGTCACCGCCAAGGAGCCCACCGGCGTGGCGGCCGGAGAAGTGGAGTCCAGCGCGCCATCATCGCTGAAGTCGTCCCAGAAAGTCAGCACTCCGTTCCACCACCCGGCCCGCTTCCACCCGCGCAAATAGGAGACACTGCCCTCCGGGGCTCCTACGGCGCACAACGCAAATGTGCCTTTCAAAGGATCGGAGGTTGCCAGGAAGGGGTTGTCCATGCACAAGCCGCTCAGGCCCGGGCCCTCGCGGAAAGCGGCCTGCCTGCCCTCTTTGCCTGCGGGGTTTTCGATGCTCCACGCGATGCCAACCCGGGCGGGGGCGTTATTAGGATTGTGGACCGTGTACCGCAGAATCGCCATGGGCCACCCGGAGGCGTCAACGTCCAGGGGCACGAGCGGATTGAAAGCTTCCAGCCGGACTTCCACCGGCAACTGGGGATCACCAAACGCGATGCGCGCGAAAGGGTACGCACCCGTAAAGGTGGCTTCGGCAAGACGCGGCAGACCCGGAGCGTTATTGGAGCCGAGACCGCTCGATGTCCTTTCGTATGGTGGCTGGAGGCGCGATTCCAGCACGCGCACCACGGGTTCATGCTCTCCCACCTTCACCCAAATTGCCGGAAAGGCATAGCTCAACTCGTTGCCCTTGTCGGGCCGGTTGAAAATCTCCCAATCGCGCAGTTGCCCACGGCCTCCGAGTGAGACCGTGCCCGTGCCGATGCCTCCCAACGGAAACGCAATCATCTTCAGGTTCCGCCCCGTAAAAGTGCGTGGATATTCAACGGGGGCGAGCGGCAAGGAAGATGATTTTTCCGGTGCGCCTCCGCCCGCGCTTCCGGTACCCGTCTTGTTACCTTGTCCGGCGAACGCTGGCGTCCCGAGCGTCGACGCCAGCGCGCCTCCGCCCGCAACTCCTTTTAGAAAATCCCGGCGAGCGTATTTCCTGCCTCTGCGTTTATCGGCCATGCTCTCTCCTGTGCTCCGTTAGCTTTCGCACAATTGTGTCGAGCCTGGGTTCTCGCTTAGCAATAAACCCTGTCAAGATGTGCCGGACTACGTTTACTTTTCACACCCGAATTCAGGAGCTAATCACCATTGGAAGGCTGGTTCCGTCGCACTTCTAACTTCTGACTCCTGTCGGCTGACTTCATTTCGCCTGTTTGAGAATCCTACCGCGGCGCGTACATCTTCGTCTTGCCGTTGCGGCTATTGGTCACCGTGAATTGTCCATCGTCATGCGCCGCAAGCTCGATCCAGCTTGCGGGGAGGTCCTGATCGATATTGACGATAAAGGGCGCAGGCGCGTTCTCTTCCTGGGTCGCGTTCTTGGAATAGTGCAACTGCCAGACGTCCTCGATTCCCGGGGAACTGCGAATCGTCCGCAAAGCTTCCGGCGCGCCGCCCTTGGTTTGGCCGTTGTTGACGATGGCCACGCGTGGCCGCAGCGCGTGCACGATGGCGGGGCAATTCGACAAACTCAAACCGTGGTGGGTGCTCAGATAAACATCGACGGTCCCAATTTTGTTTACAGGGCAGGCAAGCTGCATTTCTTTGTTCCAGGTCAGGTCACCCAAGTCAATTATGCGAAATTTTCCATAAGTGATCAGCGTGCCGACGGATTGCGCATTTTCCCCCGGATCGACTTCGCGAAGCTGGGTCGTTGCGCAAACCGGGTTCGGCGCGCCGGCGCCCGGCAAGGGTGAGCTGATTTCCTGCCCGGCGGAAGTCAGAACTTGCACGTCAATGCCGGCGATGGGAATGCGATCGCCCGGTTTGGCAAGTATGTGGTTACCTTTGTCCCGAACCTGAAGGTAATCGTGATACAAGCTCTCCATCATCGGACTGGTTTCAACGCAAGGGCCATGATCGACAAAATTCGTGATGGGAAGAAGCCGCGCCAGTTCTGGCACGCCTCCCACGTGGTCGCTGTGGTAGTGTGTAATCAGGAGGTAATCAATGCGTTTGACGCCGGCTACCTTAGCGACGGCGGCAATTCGGCCCGGGTCGCGGCCGGTGGGACTCAGATTGCCGGTATCCACGAGCATGGTTTGGCCGGAAGGAGAAACGAAGAGCGTGGATTGCCCGCCTTCCGTGTCAATGAAGTATACATCGAGGGAGCCCGCCGCCCGCAGCGGCGCGCTTAGAAATGCCAAGGAAGCAATCAGGAAAAGTTTGCGCATGGGGTGCATCCTAACACAGACTGTGAATCAAAGGAATTGGGTGCTGTCCTAATTTGAACGTATCGCCGCCATCTTGGCGGCTCAATGCCGGCTGGAAGCCGGCGCTACATCTAAAATTAGGACAGCACCAAGAATTGCGACTTATGCAGAAGTCAGGAATACACCACCTAAACTAAGAATTTTTCTGAAGTCGCCTGGCTGGATACGAAGACCTCAACGATGCCCAGAGGCTCTCCCAGGACCCGATGATTCCGGCTGCCTTCGGCAAAAACGGGTGGAGTTTCTCTGTTTTACGGTGCGTCTAAAATGGCTTACACTCGCATCCGTGATCGGCTTGAATTCGGGCGGCTTTTCCCGGAGTGTCATGCAATTCTCTTTGGTCCTGATGGATCTCCGCGGGGGCGAAGCCCCAACGCTTGAAGGGGTGCCCGGTTCTCGGAAGGGAGAATCTCGATGATTCGCATTGGCCTTATCCGCTTGGTTATATTGACTTGTGCTGTCTCGCTTCTGTCTCAGAATCAGGTTTTCAGTCAAGGTCCACAGCAGAACGTAAATTTACGAGATGACGTCCGGGCCAAAGTCGGCCCGCTGCCGCAGGGCGGCTATTTGCTGAGTTCCGGATGGCGGATCACCCCCCCCGGCAAGAACATTCCCCTAGGGACTCTTCCGATGTCGCACGCGTTGTCTCCTGACGGACGCTACTTAGCGGTGCTCAATGGCGGTTTTCAACGGCCCACCATCAGTGTTATTGATATGAAGGCGGAGTATGAGGTGAGTCGCACAGCAATGGAGGACGGGTGGCGGGGTCTGTCCTTTTCGGCGTCCGGCGACAAGCTCTATGCCGGCAATGGTGGCCGCCCGACGGTCACGGAATTCACGTTTAGCAACGGCAAACTTACGGAGAAGCGGAAATTCGAGCTCTGTCCCGGCGAGCCGAGGGATATCGGGCACCTCATCGGCGACATCGTTCTGAGCCCCGACGGGAAACAACTGCTGGTTAGCGACGTGGATCAAGACATGATTTATTTGGTCGATGTCGATTCCGGCGAAGTGGCACGCAGGATCGCGACCGCGCCGAATCCGTACGGGTTGTTGATCCATCCGGATGGCAAGTCTTTCTTCCTCACGAGTTGGAGCACGGCATCGGTTCATCAATATCGCATGGAAGATGGGGCCGAGGTGGGGGTGATTTCTGTCGGCGCGCATCCCACGGAAATGGTCTGGCAATCGGAATCCGGCGGCCGCCTTTTCGTCACCTGCGCGAATACGAATTATGTGTACGTAGCCGCGCCTTCCGGCGAATCCTGGAACGTCGTGGAGAAAATCAATCTCGCCCTTTCGCCCCGGCAGCCCGTCGGCATGACACCGAGTTCGATCGCACTGAGCCAGGATCATCACACAATCTTCGTCGCCTGTTCGGATGCCAACACGGTTGCTGTAGTGGATGTATCACAGGTGCGCAGTGAGGTGCGGGGATTTGTTCCCACGGGCTGGTATCCGACAGCCATTCGCGTTCTGGCCGACGGCCGTCTGGTGGTTCTGAACGGGAAGGGGCTCAGGTCCTATCCGACGGCGTATCGCAGGCATGGTGATTATGTACTGCTTCTCCAGTCAGGGTCTGCCATGATGGTGGAACCGTTCGGGGTGCAGCTGCTCCAAAGTTACACGAAGCAAGTCCTGGCTAATTCGCCATACCGGGACAGTTTGCTGGAGAACGCGGGCGTGCAAAATGGAAATCCCATTCCCAATCGTGCGGGTGACCCCTCGCCCATCAAGCACGTCATCCTGCTGATGAAAGAGAACCGCACTTACGATCAGATACTGGGCGACATGAAGGAAGGCAATGGAGATCCTTCGCTCGTCATGTTCGGGGAGAAGGTGACGCCCAACCATCACAAGATCGCGCAGGAATTCGTCTTGCTCGACAACTTTTACGTCAATGCGGACGTGAGTGCCGACGGGTTGTACTGGACGACGGCAGCCATTGCCCCAGATACCACAGTAAAAACCATACCTATCGAGTATGCCGACCGGATCTATGGCTTCGCCCCCAATGCGCACTTCAATAATGCCATCCAACCCAAGCGCGGCAAGTCCAACCCGGAAGGGGTCCGCACGGCGCCCGGCGGCCACATCTGGGACAAGGCCATCAAAGCCGGCGTTTCCCTTCGCAACTACGGTTTCATGGCGATCAACTTGCCCGACCTTAAGCCCGACGGTATTCAAATTCTGGAAGTCGAGGATCCCGTCCTGGCGCCGTTCACGAACATGTATTTTCGGCAGCACGACCGGTCGTTTCCGGATGTTAAACGGATGCAGGTCATCTTCAAAGACCTCGATCAGTGGGAGCAGACGGGCAACATGCCACAACTCATCCTGATCACGATCGGCAATGATCATACCGAGGGCACCCGCCCGGGAGCATACACGCCAACCTCGTGCGTCGCAGAGAACGATCAGGCATTGGGCGTGCTGGTCGAGCGGGTGTCAAAGAGCAAGTTCTGGCCGAGCACGGCGATTTTCGTTCTTGAGGACGACTCACAGAGCGGCCCCGACCATGTGGATTCGCATCGTTCTCCCGCCTTTGTGATTTCGCCTTATACCAAGCGCAAGTACGTTGACTCCAGTTTGTACAACACGACGTCCGTGCTGCGGACTATTGAATTGATCTTGGGCATGGAGCCGATGACCGTGTTCGATGCTGGCGCACGGCCGATGGGGAATTGCTTCCAGCAGAAACCAGACCTGACACCTTACAAGTCAGAGCCGCCCCAAGTATCACTGACGGACAAGAATCCGGCGTCCTCGCCAACGGCGGAGCGTTCGCTCAAACTCAACTTCAACGGATCCGATCTGAATGACGACGACGAATTGAACGACATTCTCTGGCTGGCTATCAAGGGGACTCAACCTCCGCCACCCGTACGCAGCCGGTTTTCACATTAGGAGCGCCTGGTCAGGCTGGTGACCCCTTCTTGTGCCTTAGGCAGGTAGCCGCCGTGCGCCTCATGCCTTGGGCCAGCATGCGGCCATCCGAGCCAAGGCACAGGAAGGAAAAACCGTCGTGGATGGCCCGCTTGATGTCTTCCTCCCTTCAAAGGAGCAGTCTTGCAACTTTTTTTGTCTTCCGGCTGGCCTCAACGACCTTGGCGAAGGCCGTCCGCATCGTCGGGTGATCGAACTGCTCGATCACGCCCAAGCTTACGCTCAGATCCATGGGACCGACGAAAAGGACGTGGACCCCGTCTACAGCCGCGATTTCATCGACACGATCCACCTTAAGTACGGCCCGCGCTAGGTTTCTGTGTGACGGGCTCTCCGGATGCCGCCCCTGCCGGGGCTGACGATGTTCGTATGCCATCGGCATCCGAGAAACTCATGAATACAGCGTTAAATTAAAAATTCTTCTTCCCTAGCCCCCTTGAGGGAGAGGGGGAACCGCAAGGCGGGGGGTGAGGGGGTTCTAGGATCCAGCGGGTAGGCACGGTCAGCAAGAGCTTTTGACTTTTGCCATTCGCCCTTGGATTTTCGTTTACGGCTCCGCAGCCCGGCACACGCGGCTTTGAGATTTGCATTTTGCCTTTTGATTTTCTTTTGCGGCTGCGCCGCGCTGTGCCACCCCCTCGGCAAGAGAGGGCACCGTCCCGTGCTGTAGCTGTAATGTCAGGAACGAGCCGCGGCGAGGCAAGCCATCACCGTGGCGAGGGTCATGAACCCAAAAATGGGGAGAATGATGCGGCGCAGCCCCGGCCCCCCGAGGACGGCAGCGATCCCGCCTTTCACCAGAGTATTCATCGCCCCCGCGAGCAGAATCGAGGGGCCGGCCGTGCTCTGGGCCAGCACCCCTTGCCGAGCCAGCCCCGCCGCCGAGATGGTGAACGCATCAACATCCGCCAGACCAGCGAGCGCGCACGTTCCCGCCAGCGCCACCGGCAGCACCCAAGTGAATCCCGCCTGGGTCAGCAGGCCACGGAGATATCCGATCAGCACAATAAGGGGAAAGGTGCGGATACCTGCGAAGAGAGGTTCGCCCTCGCCCACCGAGTGCTGACGTTCGATACCAATCAGCAGGCCCATGAGCAGGGCCATGGCGCCGTGCCATGCAATTTGTGGGTAAGTGGGCATTAGCCGGAAACCGCGTCGATGGTGATGTGCTGGCTTGCATCCCATCCCGCATAGTAAAGCTCGACGCTTAACTCCGGCCGCTCCTTGGCAAGCACCGCGCGGGCGCGCCGCAGGTCTTCTTCCTGGCGTTGGCGCGGCTCCGTGGAAGCATGCAGGTGAAGCGGCAATTCTTTGTACCAACTACAATCCTGATGCTGAATCAGAATCAGGCGCTTCAGGTCATGCTCATCCACCAAAAAACGAAACCATTTCCAGCCCGCCCAGGAAAACTTCGGCAAGTATTCCACCAGGGTCAGGCATTGCGGGCCGCCCGGCAGCACCAGCAGGTCGTAATTCTCATCAAGGTTCAACTTGAGATTCAGAAACTCGTAAAATCCAGCTTGGAACCGGTGGTCGCTGCAATGGATGGCCAGCACTTCGGCATCCGTCTCGTGCACCGAGGAGGAGAGTTGAAAGGTCGGCATAAAACCTGCCTTGTGGTGATTTGAGCCGCGTGCTTAGGTGACGGCCTAAAGCATTCGGGAAAAAGGTGCCCATGTGCTCCGGCTTATTTTTTATCGCCGCTTGCTTGCGCGGGAGGCGCAGCCGGCTTCGACGCCGCGATCAACTTCTCATCCACGCCGAGTTGCGAAAGCACGGTGGGAATATCCAGACCTAACGCTTGGAGCTGCTGGAGCAAGCCGAAGACCAGCGCCGGCCCCGCTTGCGCGATGCGCCCGATTCCGCCGGGGCCGTTCCCCGCCGCCCCGTTGCCCTGCTCAATCACCACGACTTTATCAATGTTGCCGAGCGGGGCCGCCACCGCGCCAAAAATCCCCGCCGAGGCTTGCAGCACGCTGGGCAGCTTCTCGAGCAGGGTTTGCAGCTTGGCCGCGTCGTTGAACTGGCGCCACGCTTCCGCCTTCTTCAAGATGGCCTGGGCTTCCGCCAATCCTTGCGCTTCGATGGCCCGCGCTTGCGCCAGGCCCATCGCTTCGATCTTCGACGCTTCCGCGCGACCTTCCGCTTCCACCGCCGCCGCCCGGCCCAAACCTTCCTGCTTTAACTTTTCCTGCTGCGCTTCCGCCAGGGCAATCTGCGCGGACTTCTGGCCTTCGGCCTCCAGGATCGCCCCCTGCTTCTTGGCTTCCGCACGCACAATGGCCGCCTGCCTCTCGGCCTCTGCCGGCTTGATTACTGTCGCCTCGAGCTCTTGCTGCTTGCGTAGGACTTCCTGCTCCTGAACGGAGATCTGTTCCTGCGTCCGAGTCTTCTCCACGCGCACTTCTTCCGCCACCACCGCCTGCTTCGCCTTCGCCTCCGCCAGGGGTCCGGCCTGCGCCGACTTGGCCTTTTCCATTTCAATTTCGGCCTGGTACTGCGCCTGCCTCACCTGAAACTCGCGATTGGCGCTGGAGATGTTCGCGTCCGCGTCAAATTTCGCTTTTTCGCCTTCTTGCATCGCCTGAGCGGATTTGATCTTCGCGTCGCGCGTGGCCTCCGCTTCGCCAATCATCCCGTCGCGTTTCACTTCCGCGGTGCGCTTCTTGCCCAGCGCGTCCAGATAGCCTTCCTCATCGCTGATATCCTGAATCGTCAGGACGTCCACGCCAATGCCCATGCGCTCCAGATCGAGCGCTGCCTCCGAGGTCAACTTCTGGGCAAAACTGGAGCGGTCGCTGTTCACCTCTTCCACCGTCAACGTGCCCAGGATCGACCGCAGGTGGCCTTCCAGGGTTTGAAAAATCACCTTCTGGATGGTGTCGTGTGTCATGCCCAGGAAGCGCTCCGCGGCTGCGGAAAGCGATAGATCATCGCCCTTGATCTTCACGTTGGCTACGGCCTTCACGGAAATGGGGACACCCTTCAGCGTATAAGCGCGCTTGATTTCAAGGGGAATCGTGAAGACGTTGAGCGACAGGTAATCCACCTGCTCAAGCAGGGGCCAGCGGAACGCCGCGCCACCGCGCACCATGCGATAGCCAATGATGCGGCCGTCGGGCAGCTTGTGTTTGCGTCCACTGAAGATCGCCACCGCGTTGGGCGGCACTTTGATGTAGTTTTTGGCGAAGCGAGAAATCGCAACGAGCAGGGCAACGGCGGCAATCGCCGCCAGAATAATGACATGGGGCGAGAAGGGCATTATCATCCTCCCGAAGGAAAGTGGCGAGTCACGAGATCGCAAGGGCCGAAATTCGAAAATCGAGATTCGCAGCGAATTTGGGAGTTCGAGTTTCGATTTTCATCCTCCGCTCAGCCCTCACGGATCACGACTCCCTTACTCTGCGCGGTCCACCAGCACGACCTCTCCAACGATGGTACTGATTCTTACCAGTGTGTTGACGGGAATTTCCTCATTGTTCGTAGCGCGGGCGACCTTTTCCACTACCGTGTCACCCAGCGTGCAACGCACCTGGCCCATCCCCCCTTTGGGAATGGCGACGCTCACCTGCGCGGTGTTGCCCACCAGGTCGCCCGTCCGCACGTGGCTGGAAGCCTGCTGGCTGTAAAGAAAACTGGCGAAAACGTAGATCACTCCCGCGAACAGTACTCCGCCCCCGAAGCCCATCGCCGTGCTCACGCCCACCCCGTAGCCGAGGTGAATGCCGATGGCCCCGAAACATCCAAACGCGGTTACGAAGACGCTCAGGATGCGGCTGCTCAGGAGGCTGGGGCCTGCGCCATGGCCGTCGGCGTCGTGCCCCAGGTCGCCATGCTCGAACATGTCACCCAACATGGAACCAGCGATCAGAAAGACAAAACCGAACACCGCAATCGCCAAGAAGGTAACAAACGCCGAGGTGCTTGCCAGGAGAATCATGTCGGTGGCCTTTGCGTCGGGAAAGTGCGCTTCACCTCGCGAGGAACGGTCGCGGGGCTAACACTCTCCCACGTGGTGACGGCTACTCTAAGGCCGGTGCGCGGCGAAGTCAAGGCGAGTTGGCCCGCCCAAGGCATTTCTGTCCGGGGAATTCAAGGCACGGGATACATAATCCAACCGAGCACCAGCGCCACGCCCACAAAGGCCACAAAGACTGTGGCGCCGTACAAAAGCCGCTCGCGTGGCGTATCCTTGCTCAGGACTCCAAACACCACGGAGACGAGGAAGGAGAACAGAACCATTGCAGGAAAATGTGGAACAGCCATTTTCAAATCCAAGTGAAGAGTGATGAGTGCTGAGTGATGAACAAGCACCAATCCCAGCGATGAGTAACGAGTGGCGAGTGATGAGCAGGCCCAGACCGAAATTCGAAAAGCGAAGCTTGAAAATCAGCGTGGAGTTTCGAATTTCGAGTTTCAATTCCCGAGTCTCGGCTGCTCATCACTCTTCACTCATCACTCTTCACTGCCTTTAAGGTTTGCGGCCCACGGCAATGTCGTACGTATCGAGAATCGATAGGGTGTTCAGCATGCCTGCCGACACCAGATAGGCCGTACCGAAGTCGGCGCTCACAAACAGCGGATTGCCCCCGGCATAGCCGAAGAAGCGCGCTACCGGCATCGCCAGGCCCACACACAACTCGCCGAAGTAACCGAGCGTTTGGAGATAAGAATCCGTATTAGTGCTGAAGAACTCGCCTTGCATGGCGATGCCCATCAGGAACATCGCCATAATCGCGGAAAAGAGGATCAGCGCACGCCACTTGCGGCCGAGCAGCAAGTGGCCCAGGCCCGGCACCATCCACGCCGCTACGCACAATCTCACCAAGGTCGACAGCTTGGGGTGTGGGTGGCCAGTAATCGTTTCCTGGACTGCTTTGTTCGCCATGAGTCAAAACAACGATCTAGGATCGAGGATTCGGGATCTGGGTCCAAGCGCCTAAATCCCAAATCCTCAATCCTAAATCGTGACTTTCCAACCTAACACACCTTATCAAGGCGCGGCAAGGATGGGCACGATCTCCTTTTGGATTTCCCCGGTCACGCAAGCATTACGGGCCCCGGTGAATACATTCACTTCACTCCTGACGCCGAATTCATGCAAATAAATGCCGGGCTCAATGGAAAAGCAGGTGCGGGCGATGATCCGGCGTTCGTCGTGGGTTTCAAAATTATCCATGTTGGCGCCGTTGCCGTGCACGTCTTCACCAATCGAGTGCCCTGTGCGATGCACAAAGAAATTGGCGTACCCATGCCGGTCTATGACCTCGCGCGCCGCGTCGTCAACCTCATAACCGTGAAGAATGCCTCCGGCTTGCAGGGATTTTTGTACCAGGTTGATGGCCGCGTCGCGCGCCTCGCGGACCACCTCAAATACCTTGACGTATTGCTCGGGAACCCTTTCGCCGACGTATCCCGTCCAGGTGATATCGAAATAAACGGCCCCGGGCTTATTCTGTTTCCCCCACACGTCCAATAAGACAAAGTCCCCCGCGCGAATGGGCAGCGACGCCTCCTGAGACGGCGAATAGTGCGGATTGGCGGTGTTGGCATTTACCGCCGCGCAAGGAGGCTCGTCGGCAATGATGCCGTTGCCCTCGAACACCCGAACCATCTCCTGCTGCACATCGTATTCACTGATCTCCTTGCCGGCGCCCACCGCCTCACGAATAGCCGCGAAAGCCGTCCGGACGGCCTGGTGCACCACCTGGCCGGCAGCCAGGTGCGACTGCCACTGGTCCTCTGACCAGCGCGCCTCAAACTGCTGCACCAGGTCTGCGGAAGAAACCACTTCCATCCCGCAACTCCTCACCAGCTCCACCGTCCCCGCGTCCACCAACCCCACGTAAGGGATATTGTTCAAGGCGGAGTATTGCATCGCGACGCGCTCTCTGCCGTGCAGTAGCCGGCTGAGCCCTTCGCGTTGCTCGCGCCAGGAAGAATACCGCTCCTGCGCCCCCGGCAAGCCCGCGAGATTGTTGGCCTCGATCCGGTGCACCAACTTCCCCGGCTCTCCTTCCTTTGGAATCAGGTAATACCAACGACGCGTACACATCACAGGGTTAATATTGAGCACGCGATAGGCAATGGGATCGCGGTGGTGGTGGTCATAGAAAAGCCAGCCGTCAAGCTTGGCTTCACGCAGCGCAGATTGAATTGCCGTCAGATCCATGTTTCCACCCCTTCTTCTCTCGCTAGCCATCATGGCTGTGCTGTAAATGACACCACATTCAACGCCAACCTTTGCGCTTCATGATCAAAGGAGATTTCAGTCCATTCAAGCGGGATAGATTCTTTCTTCCCCCGATCATCGAGGGTCACATAAAATTGATTGCAATCGAGGACAGTCCCTAAGGACCGAACTACTTTGTGGCCCGAAGGTTTCCCATACAAGTAAACAGGCTGTTTGATGGCCGTGGATATTTCTCTTCCTTTCCATTTCAGAATCTCGTATGCCTTGCTATTGCGAGACGCGATCAGCTCATCGAATTGCGGTCTTGACGCCACCACGCTCTTCGACCCCTCCCGGATATATGCCTGTCCCGCAAAGTGGGGGCGATCTGGGCTTCCCGGAACAATTATGGCTAATACTTGTTTGCCGCTAACGTTGACTATCTTTGTCAAATAATAGACCAACGGGTACGCCTCACTAACCCTGTCACTGAAAGTCTTTTGGAGCGAATCAAGATTGACCGGTTTCTCCTCCGGCGTCCCATCGTTCTTAACGCCGATGTACAAGACTGCGGGATACCCGGCGGGCGTGGAGTTAGCGAACGCAACGAGCGTCTTCAGCCAGTCTTTCGAGTCGCCGGAAGTCTTGCGCTCAACGAAGTTGTCTTCGAAATTCCTCAAGCGCAATAAGAGTTCCTCATCATTCAGTTCGACCATATCCACACCTCACATGTAGCGCCGCCCCACGCAACCCCAGCCCCCAACACCTAGCCCCCAGCCCCCAGCCCTTGCCTCTCGCCGGGCTTGAACACTTGATTGTAAATCACCATCAGCACCGCGCCCGCCAGCCCCACCGCCGTCACCACCCACCACATTTGCTGGGGCCGGTGCAAAACGTCGCCGAATTCATGGAGAAGGTATCCGCCTAACGGGCCGGCTATGAAATACCCAATAGCGATGGGCAGGAACGCATAACCCATGTAAAGCCCCTGCTGACCCGACGGCGCAAGCCGCGAGATGTGTTCGTAATAGCGCGCCGATTGGGTAATTTCGCCGAGCGCCAGCACGATCAGCGCCCCCACTAGCCCCAGGGTTGACGGATGGAGGGCCAGGAACAACCAGGATAAACTCGAGATGACCAACCCCAAGGTCATCGCCGGAAAAGCAGGAATCTTGCGGGTCAGATAGCTCACCAGAATCTGAAAACAAATCACCGTCAGCGCGTCGATCGAAAGCAACAGATCGACGTTGGCGTTCGGGTCAACGTACCCCCGCAAAAACAGCGGCGCGGAGATAAATTCCTGCCAAAACACGATGTAGAAGCTCGAAAATATCAGCAAGAATAGAACGAAGCGAAAATTGGCCAGGACCACGAACATGTTCTTGATGGCGTCCGCGACGCTCGCCACCTTCTGCTCCCCCGGCCGCGCCGGGTCGCGGAAAAACACCAAAGTCACCAGGAACATCAGAAAGACACTCAAGGCAGAGACACGAAAGACGCTTTCAATACCCCAACCCAGTTGTTTGCGCACCAGCCAGGCCATGATGGGGCCGAGCGTGCCGCCAATATTCACGATCGTGTAATAAATGGAATAACCGATGGAGCGGACGTTCTCCGCCGAAGCGTGCGCTGTCGTTCCGGCCACGCAGGGTTTGACCACCGCGGGGCCCAGCGCCGGAACCATCAGGATAGCAAACACCAGCCGTTTGTCGCCGAGCGCCTGGCGCGCCGCGTGCATCCAGGGCGCCGAAAGCGAACCTAGGAGATAATAGCCGACAGTCATCACGAGATATGCGAACATCAGCGCGCGGCGAAAACCGAAACGGTCCGCAAGCGTCCCGCCCAGCACCGGCAGGAACCAGACTACGAATCCAAAGGTCCCCATCATCCAGCCGGTGACTTCTTTCGAAAAATGCAGTTGCTCGGTCAAGTAGATCGCCAGCACGGCGCTGGCGCCATAGTAAGCGAGGCGCTCGAATAATTCCGTGAGGTTCGCCACCCAGAAGGCGCGCGTAAATCTGGTGCGAATTTCCTCCAGGCGCCCGGTGAAGCTCAATCTTTTGTCCCCTCTCTGGGGGAAGCCGAAATTCGAAAATCGAAACTCGAAATTCGCGCCGAGTTTCGATTTTCGAGTTTCGATTTTCGTCCTTGCCCTGGCGGGAGCGCAGCAAGACTTTTGATCCGCTCGATGGTTTCTTCCGCCGAGCGCCCCGTGACGCGCAGCAACTTTCGCCGCGCCTTTTGGCCGGATAGGATCACCACACACGCTTGCGGCAGACGCAACGCGCGGGCAAAAAAATGAATGCACGCTTCATTGGCTTGGCCTTCCATAGCGGGAGCATGCAACTCCAGGCGCAGCTCACCGGAGGCGTCCAAGGTCAAGCGCTCGCGCGCGGCGCGGGGCTTGACCCGCAGCCAGAAGCTTACGTTTTCGCGTTCAACCTTGAATTCAGGCGTAAAAGCGTCCGTTGTCATTTGTCCGTAGCCCGTTGCCAGTGCTCAGTTGTCAGTTTTCAGTACACACTATAATCTCGTCCGGACAGATGCATCCTGAAAATGCAGAACTCAGAGCGCATAACAATCAAGGGACCACGGGCAACGGACAACTGACAACGGACCAAGGACAGTCTTCATTTCCTCTCACCAAAAATTGCGGTCCCAATTCGCACCATCGTGGCACCTTCTTCGATAGCGACTTCGAAATCGTGGCTCATGCCCATGGAAAGCTCGCGCATGGAAACGTTGGGTAGACTGCGCCGTTCGAGATCGCAAGCCAGGGCACGCAGTTGCCGAAAGTAAGGCCGCACGTCTTCCGGGTTCTCGAAGAAGGGCGGTATCACCATCAGCCCGCGTAATTCGAGTGTCTCCATCGGTGCGATTTGCTCCGCTAGGGCCGCCACTTCTCCGGCTCCAACGCCCCCCTTGGAAGTTTCTTCTCCCAAATTCACTTCGATCAGCACCGGCAGACGCGCGGTGCCGGGGGGTGCGGCCTGGGCAAGTTTCTCCGCCAAGCGCAGCGAATCCAGCGAATGCACCCACTGGAAAAGTTCGCGCGCCGCCCGCGCCTTGTTGGACTGAAGATGCCCCACCAAGTGCCACGTTGCGCCCAAATCGGCAAGCTCCTGGCGCTTGGACTTTGCTTCCTGCACGCGATTCTCGCCAAAATCTCGCAGCCCCGCCTCAAATGCCGCGCGAATCAACTCCGGCGGATGCGTTTTGGAAACCGCCACCAACCTTACGTCCTCGCGGCGGCGTCCGCTGCGCCGGCAGGCGGCGCTGATTCGCTCTTCGACCCGCGCAATGTTATCTCGAAGGTTCGCGGCCATTTCTCCCGTCAAATTCAAGCGAGGCGGAGCCACCCGCAAATTTTCGGGCTGGGCAAATTGAAACCGTGCCATTCTATCACTCCCCGCATCACGCGTAAGCGCCTTGTTACCGCTGCGGACGGGTGTTAGGATGCAATTCTGGTCACTTGTCCTTTGTCCGTTGTCCGTGGTCAGTTGTCCGTAGTCCTTTAAAGGTTACCGGCGCCAGTACAGCGTTCTCAAGATACGTTTTCGAAGCGTGATCACGATCCTTACAGTAAACTAACGACTGACGACGGACAAAGGACAACTGACAAAGGACCAAGGACAGTATGCAACCTGGCCTCTTTATCACTTTTGAAGGGCTGGACGGTACGGGCAAGAGCACGCAGCTACGCCGCGCTGTCCAGTACCTGCGCAAATGCGGTCATCGAGTGCGGGTGACGCGCGAGCCCGGCGGAACGCGCACGGGGGAGCGCATCCGCGACATCCTGCTGGCGTCGAAGACGGGAAAACTTGCGCCGTTGGCCGAATTGGCGCTCATGTACGCTGCGCGCGCCCAACTTCTGGAAGAGGTGGTGCGCCCGGCGCTCGCCCGTGGCGAGGTAGTGGTGAGCGACCGCTATAACACAGCGTCCTTCGCCTTCCAGGGTTACGGGCGCCAGTTGGGCACGACCACGGTGCGGGCCTTCGATCGCGTGATATGCGGAAAGATTCAGCCCGACCTAACCATTGTCCTCGACCTCGAACCTGAGAGGGCGCTGGCCCGCGCCCAGGGACGCGATACTCGGCGGCGATCCCGCCATGACCGGTTTGAGCAACAGAGCCTTGCCTTCCATAAGCGTGTGCGGGCCGGGTACCTTGCCCTCGCGCGCAGTGCACCCGGGCGCATCAAGTTGCTGCGCGCCGACCAGTCGATCGACACGCTTCAACACCAGATTCGCGCGCTCATCGAGCCGCTTCTCGCCCGGAAGGACCGAAACTCGAAATTCGAAATTCGAAAATCGTGACGGGTTTCGATTTTCGATGGCGCTTATATACTTGACAAACCTAGCCGGAAAATGCTAATCTCTTTGTATGGACAAACAAACCGAAGAAAAATACTTAAGCGACCTTCTGAACAACCAACAGAAAATTCTGGAGAAATTAGAGACTATCCTTGCCGACCTGAACGGGATTCGGGATAAGTTGGGTATGAAGAATTTCCCAGGTCCCCACGGCGAGCCGCGTTAGCAGCCGCTAAGACTTGCCCCATTACAACGTCGCTGTTCGTGTGGGCACTTATAACGTTTAGCACTTCATCTGCCCACTTCAGAATATCTTTGGCAGTAACCACTTTGGGATTATCAGTTTGCATTCTATTATACCTCCTAGCATAATAGAATGCAAACCGTGCTAGATTTCATCTCGTTTTCAAACCTGGCTAAGGTTTTCCGACAAATTCAATCCGCACCTTGTCAACGCTCTTTCCTTGAACCGAGACCGGAACGTCTTGAACCTCCCGTGGGTCAAGATTGCGATGCTCTTTATCGGAAGCCACGATATGACCGTCATCTGTCTCAACATCAACTGTATAGTTGATTGATTGCCGTCGATCTTGGTTATTGCGAAGCTGCAAGTCAATAGAGCAGTCTTTGCCCGCGCAGGGAGTTGACAGCCTCCACCGATATGAGATGTCGGTTCTATCCCGCTCAGTATTGGTGCCAGGGTATACCCAAACTGCATTCTCCGCCGGAACCCAAATAGTCCACTCGCCTTTGCGCTCTTCAGCCGAAGACGAAACAGCGAGAACGGAAATCAATGCGACGAAGAGAAAAATCTGTCTCATAGAGCCCTCTCATTCATCAACGCTTGGCTTTTTTCCTTGCAGGCTTTGGCTCCGGCTTGACCTTTAGCACATCCGAAATGACTTCCTCGAACGGCAGGGGAATCCGTCGTAACGGACCTTCCCGCTTATTGACTTTGATTTTCTTCGGGCTCATGGGCTTCCTCTCAGATTGGCCTTGACCACATAATAGCTTTTGTGTAGGATTAATACGACATAAAAGTGTGTGTACGAGATGGCCTGGCCGATTAGCCATCACGAACCCCACTAGCGAACCGTGACGATTTCCAGCCCCTTGTGGTGTCTGGATACGAAAACGCTAGGTGGGGTTTTTTCTTTTGTGGGGCAAAAAAGAAGGCCGGTCAGCGTTACCTGACCGGCCTTGGGAGCCCCCGGAAAGGAGGCTTTTTATGCAACACTGTCGATCTCCATCACTCTAGTTGCATGACAAGAAGCAGCGGGGGAGTCTGCGTGACGGGCTTACTCCCCCGCTCCAAGATGCGGGAGTGGCGAAATTGGCAACCGCAGTAGGTTTGGAACCTACCGGCGACTTCGCCTTGGGGGTTCGAGTCCCCTCTCCCGCACCAACCTTACATACTCGCTGGCTTGCAATAAGTCAATCTCTTGCCTTCCGCACCTTGAATAGCTCTAGCAGTCCGCTCGCCATCAGTGGTTCCCCTCGCATTGTAACGGAAATCGAACTCGTTTAGGTAGCGGTGCAAATGATGCTTGCTCCAATGGTGATAGATTCCAGTCACTCCACGTTTCAAGATGCTAAAGAAATTCTCCGCTGTATTTGTATGAATTGACCTACCCTTAGCACGTCGGACATATTTCCCTGCGCTATGGTCAATCACGTCGTGAGAAGCAAAACCCTTCTTGACGAAACCGTAAGATTTGAAATCGTCAGTCATGATATTCGCGCTAGGCCGGATATGCCCTGTCATGATCTCCCGAAGGTTATTGGAAGTTACCCGGTCAACGTGAAAGGAACGGACACGGCCTTTTCGCTCGACAAGAGAAACAACGGGAGATTTGTTGCTCTCTAATCCCGGTCTACCCGGACCTTTCTGCTTTCCGCCCACATAGGTTTCGTCCACTTCCACTATCCCTTTTAATTTACTCCTAAGTGGCTCGGCTCTCATCGTGTAGCGAATCCGATGGGCCATAAACCATGCGCTCTTGTAAGTCACGCCAAGCATCCGATGAAGTTGGTGAGCGGACATGCCTTTCTTGGAAGAGCAAAGCAGATAGTAGGCGAGCAGCCACTTGGAAAGCGGGATGTGGCTGTCCTCGAAAATCGTTCCGACTGTAACCGTGAATTGCTTGTTACAGGCAGAACATTTCCAAAGACCGTTCCGAGCATGGGTTTTCCCCTTCGGTTTCGCCTTCAACCGATAAGCGGAGTCCTTTGCTTCGCAATGGGGGCAGATTACTCCTTCCGGCCAGCGGAGCACTTCGAGGAAGGCACGGGCTTGCTCTTCTCCGTTGAAATAGCAGGTTATATCGACTAAATTTAGGGTTTTCATAGCCCCTAAATTCTAGCAAATTCAGGCAGGTTTGTCAAGTATATAAGCGCCTTTTCGATTTTCGAGTTTCGACTTTCGGCATCAGTTAGAATTTTACCTTGGAGACCATGGGCTTCGATTCCTTTCTCGGCAATCCGCAGGCGGTGGCGGCAGTCCGCGAAATGCTGGCGAGCGGGCGCGTGCCGGGCGCCTTGCTTTTTGCGGGGCCCGAGGGGGTGGGCAAGACAACGCTGGCCCTGATGCTGGCCAAGGCGCTGGTGTGCGAACGCGACGCTGGGGATTTCTGTGACCAGTGTGCGCGCTGCCGCAAAGCGGAGGAGATGTTTGCCGCCGCGCGGGAAGACTTGGCGCGCCGCCGCGAAATCAAAGAATCCGCGCGCCGGGTTGAAGGCTTGGTTTATTTCGATCTCCAGATCATCGAGCCGTTGACAAAATTCATTCTCACTGAACAGATCCGCCAGTTGCGCGCCGTGGCTTACACACGGCCCTTCGAGTTACCGCGCCGCATCTTTATTCTCGACGATGCCCAAACGATTCATTGGCAGGCCGTGGACCTGCTGCTCAAAGTGCTGGAGGAACCCCCTGCGACCACCAGCTTCATCCTGGTTTGCCCGAACGCCTTTGAGCTGCGCTCTACCCTCCGGTCGCGCTGCACGCGCCTCACCTTCCAGCCTGTAGACGCAGTCCTTATCGAAGACTTACTGGCGCGCGAGAGGAAACTCACCGGGCCCCAGAGGGCGCTGGCCGCGCGCGTGGCGGCAGGCAGTGTGGCCCGTGCCCGGACTTTCGACCCTGCCGAGTATGAACGTCGCCGCCAGCCTTGGCTGGATTTTCTGGAAGCGATGGCACGCCCAGGCGCTCCCGGTACAACCGCGGACTGGCGGCTGGTGCTTGACTCCGCCCGTGCCCTGGCGGAGAATCGCGACGATTTCGAAGGAACGCTGAAAGTCGGCTATTCCCTTCTCTCCGATCTCCTGCACCTCCTGCTGGACCCGGCCACTGATGCGGTGGTGAATGTCGACTTGACGACGCGCCTCCAGGGCTGGGCACCCAAACTGGCTCTGGGCGGGATCGAGAAACTCAAGGCCGGCCTCGATCAGGCCTACCGCCTGCAAATCCGCAACGTCAATCCCCAACTCGGTTTTGAGACGCTGGGCATCGACGTTCGATTGTCGATTGCTGATTGACGATGGTCGATCGAGTAGGTTTTTCCATCGACAATCGGCAAGCGAAAATTCGGGGGACGGGCAACGAGCAGCATTCACCAGCCATCCAACTCTCTGAATCCCAAAAGGCCAGCGCAACTGGCGCGAAGGCCACAATGAAGCGGGTTTATCCCAGCTAAATCGATTGCGGCCTAATGTTGCCTGTGTTACTATGCATGTCATTCGTGGCTGTCTTCCTTGCATGGTCATTTTTTTTTGGCTGGCCGGATGAAACCGAGACGCCAGGTGAAGCGTCTTAGGAAAGCAGAGGCGACCCGCGCACTTCACCGGGATAAAATTGAGTCCTTGCCCGTTCGTTCGGGCTTCGGGAGCAGACCAACATGAATCGACGATTAATCCGTCCCACCCTGTCCGATGTACAAGACCAAATGGGCGCACGCATGCAGCGCAAGAAGCCAGCTCCACCAGAGCAAACCAACGCCGAAAATTTCTATTATCTGAAGCAGATGCAGGGCCGCACACCCATGGTCGTGGTCTTGGATCAGGGGGAAACCATCCGCGGGGTGATCGAATGGTATGACAGGAATTGCATTAAGGTGCATCGTCAGAATGAACCCAACCTCCTGATCATGAAGTCCTGCATCCGGTTTATGTATAAAGATGGCGAATCCCGCATTGGCGGAAATAACGAAGGGAACAGCCAGCCGACGCCAGAAGGAGACTAGAAAGGATAGTCTAAGGAATCCGTCCTGGTCTGGGTCTAATCTGCCCGAGAAGAAATGCGCCACGTGGACTTTTGAATTCCTAAACGATCATGGGCGGCGATTCCATCAGACGCAGTTGCCGCCCGCAGGGAGTGCCCCCATCCCCCATCCCGCACGGGACTTGACACGCTATGGGGGCTCGCCTAGCATAAATTTGTGCGAGGATTCCTCACAACGGATTCTATGGTGAGAGCTCTCATCTTTTCCCAGTTCGACATGCAAGCCGTTCGAAAGCAGGTCCAATGTGTGCGAACCATTTGGCGCGCAAGTTGGCGGCTGGCCTTGGTGATCCCAGCCATTTTTTTGCTCCTATGCGCAGCCCCGGCCCAAGAGGAAAAACCCAAGCTTCCGGGCCTTGACAAGATTATTAGCGCCAACGAACATTTGGCCTTTACCGGCACGGTAAAATTGGTCGACGAGAAGCACAATACCCTGAGCATTGATGCAGTGGAGGGAGGGGACACGGAAATCTTCCCCATCAAGCATAGCACCCATGTCGAAACCGCCGACGGCTTTAGGAAAAAGCTTGACGTTCTCTCTCCCGGCACCCGTGTCATCGTTTATTACGACCAACACGCCGACCACCGCACGGTAACGCGCATCGAACTGTTTGCCAGCGAATCCAAGAAGAAGGAGCCGCACTCTTAGTTCATCAGCCGGCGGGCGGCGGACTCCTGATTCCCGCCAGACCACTATGCGCATCGGCATCACCTGCTATCCCACTTACGGCGGAAGTGGTGTGGTTGCGACCGAGCTGGGCATCGAACTGGCCGCGCGGGGGCACGATGTACACTTCATCAGCTATGCGATGCCGGTGCGGATCACCGAAGCTGCCGGGCGCATCCACTTTCATGAAGTGGAGATGCTGAACTACCCCCTCTTCGACCACCCGCCTTACACCCTGGCGCTCGCTACCGCCATGACCAACGTGGCCGTGAACGAATCCCTCGACCTGCTGCACGTGCATTATGCGATTCCCCATTCGGTCAGCGCTTATCTGGCGCGCGCTATGCTGAAGCCCCGCCGCCTGCCCTTCGTCACCACGCTGCACGGCACCGATATCACTCTGGTTGGCTCGGATCGCTCTTATCTCCCTATCACCCGTTTTTCCATTGAGGAAAGCGACGCGGTCACGGCCATTTCCGAATACCTTCGCGATATCACGAAGCGGGAATTCGAAATTCGCCGGCCCGTCGAGGTCATTCCCAACTTTGTCAACTGCGACGTCTTTACGCCCGCCAACGGCAAATGCCGGCGCGATGAATTCGCCCCCCAGGGGGAGAAAATTCTCGTTCACCTGTCGAATTTCCGCCCCGTCAAACGCGTGCCGGATGTCGTCGAAATCTTCGCGCTCGTCCGCCGGGAAATCCCCGCCAAACTTCTCATGATCGGCGACGGTCCTGACCGCACCGTGGCCGAATGGATGGTGCGCGAAAAGCAGCTCAGCGCCGATGTGATCTTCCTCGGCAAGCAAAATCAAGTGCAGGACCTGCTCGGCTGTGCTGACGTGCTGCTGCTGCCCAGTGACATCGAATCCTTCGGCTTGGCGGCGCTGGAGGGAATGGCCTCGGGCGTTCCCGCCATCTGCTCCCGCGTGGGCGGCGTGCCGGAAGTTCTCCGCGATGGTGTGGAGGGGTATCTGGTCGAGGCGCGCGACGTTCGCACCATGGCGGCGCGGGCCCTCGAAATCCTTTCCCACCCAGAAAGGCAGGCCGAAATGTCGCGCGCCGCACGGCAACGTGCTCTGCGTCACTTTTGCAGCAACAACATCATCCCCCTTTACGAAGATCTTTACCGGCGCGTCCTCAAGAATGCCTGAACGTGCCCCCGGAGCTCGGGGAGGGCTTCAGGCCTAGATACCCCACTTCCGTAAAGAAGCCCCCTCATTCTTTGCCATAGCCATATATTTCTAGCCCGCCATGGTCACGTATCCAAGCGGAGGGATTGGGCACATGCCTTCCCCCCACCAGTTCCATCGCCGCTGGCGAGAAAAGAGGAAGTCCTCATCTTAAATAACTGAGAATATGGTACTTAATGATGAATAAAGTCGAAGTTCGTGGAAGTGGCGCCGACGCTAAAGCCGCGCGCGCATTTGCGCGCCGTCCCTCGCGCCGATCTGCCCGAGCCAGCCTTCTTCTCCGAACTGGCCATCCAGATCCTCCTGCTCTAGCCGTACTTTCCCAAAAATTCAGCTAGCCGTCCTAGCCGCCACCAACCTTTCGTCCCCACTCGGGCTGTTGCCATGCCCCTTCTGGCAATGTGCATTAACTATAGGCTAAATGTGAATCCTTGAATGTATCTTTTGGGTAGCCTATATGGACAAAAGCCGGCCCCCTGTGGGGAAAACAATCCCCATCCGATGAGCCGACTAGTATACTGAAAAAAAGGATATAGTTTCTAAACTTGGCTTTCGATAACGCCTGTATGGCCATGGAGGTCTGATTCGCAGTAAACTTTTCAAGCACCACGTACAGGTTGCGCTAGCCGCCCCGTAGCCAGGCTAGCCTCCCACTTTCTTCAAGCGGATCTCCTTCCCCCTTGGACCTCTCCTCCCCTCGCTCGCAAGGCCCTCGCGAGGGCCTGCACCCTTTCCCATCCACAAGGCAAGAGGGGGAAATTTCTGGCCTTGCGGCCAGCCCTGAGCGGCGACCGGACACCTGCTCCCCATGGCTCCTCATCCGGGTGCTGCACGGGTTTACTTGGGAGTCATCTCACCTTCGTAGTGCTCTCGCCAGGCGTGGTTGTACTTGTCCAAATATCCAGCGTCAATATTGAACTTGACGAGGAGGCCGGAATCTTTGGCGATCCAAGCCGTTCCCTTGCAGTCCTGGATGGTGGTCAGCACCGCGCGGGCTGCCTCCAAGCGTATCTTCTGGGAGGGGGTGGCGGCAGAGGTGTCAAAGGTAAACTCATCCGCGGGGGTGGCTCCCACCAGGTCGGTGCTGGGTGGAGAAGTAACGCTGGATCCCACGGCGATGACCAAGTCCGGGCTGGTCATCATTCCGAGCGTCGCCAAGTTCGCCATGCTCCACTTCAGCTCATCGCCCTTCTCGGCCTTGGAAGTCGTGGTGGTTGAGCCCCGCGTCTCCGTTAGGTTGATTTCCTCCGGGGAGATATCTGCTTGCAGAGCCACCGGGCCAACCTGAGGCGGCTGACTCCTGTCGTTGCTAAGGTTTTCCTGCCCCTTGAAGGAAAAGTGGAACGACCTCGCCGGCTTGTTCATCGCGTCCATCAGTTTATTGGCGCCGTCGCTGAGTCTTTTAGCATCGGTCATGTCCGGCGTGAAAGATCGGGGCGCGGGCCCGGAACGCACCTCGGGCGTGGAATGGTTATTGCACGCCAGGAGAGTGGCCACCAGCGTCCAGCCCGCCAGCATTGTAAACATTTGCGGATAAGGGTTTAGGCGCTTCATCGAGGTATGACTCCTCTCTAGCGAGCTTGGGTGCTGGGCGACGTGACGGGCTCGCAGACTTCCTCCGTGGTGACCGTCCGCACGCCGGCGGCGGCCATTTCATCAAGCGCCTTGCGGCCGCCCTCCTCGGTAATGGGCTTGATCGCATCGACCACCACTTCCACCTTGAAGCCGTGCCGGCACAGATCCAGAGCATCGGCGAGCACGCAGTATTCCGTCGCCACGCCGAACACCACGGCGCGCCGTGAGCCCAGCGCGTGCAGTATGGCATCGAAGTTGGGGTTGTCCTGCGCAGAGTAGGTGGGTTTTTCAACAATGAACTGGCCCACCCAGCGCGCCGGAGGCTGGAAGGCGTCGGAGCGGCAGGGAATAACCACCGGCTCAGGAAATAGTGTTTCAGGAATGCGTTGCTGTCCGGGAGTGCCGATGACGCAATGGGGGGGCCAGATTTTGAATTCGGGGTCGTCGGGCGAATGTGCGTCGGCCGAGGAAATTACCGGCACCTCATTCTCGCGCGCCCAGTTCATCAGGCGCTGGAGATTGGGCACGATCTGTTCCGCGCCCGGAACGTAGAGCCTCCCCGTCGGACACATGAAATCCACTTGCGTATCGACATCGAAAAAAACCAGGGGCTCACGGATGGCGCTCACTCCTCAAAGTCCTCCCTTTGGCTGAGATGATTTTACCGCGCCGAAGTGCTGCACGCGGATTTCCTCCAGCAACTGATCGAGCTCCGCGCTCTTCTCGACGGGATAAACGGGCGCCCCGCGCAAAGCCAGGTACGCTTCCGGCAAGCGGGTGAGGTGGGCCAGCGTGCGCTCGCGGATTTGTTTTACCGGTGGGGCGGGAGCCAGGCGGCGGCCGAAGCGCATAACGGGTGCGAGCAGGGGGGAAGCCTCCGGATAATCTTCCTGGGCACGGGCGAGCAAGTCGTGATGGTATTGCCCACCCTGGGAAAAGCGGAAGACCTGCTTGCGGCCGGGCCAGTATACCTTCTCCTCGCTGAACTTGGTTTTGGGCTCCACCACGCCGGCGGTTTCAGTCTCCACCAGTTTGTAAACCACACTCAGGGCGGGTACGTCGCGCGAGGTCACCAAGTCCGTGCCCACCCCGAAGGAATCAATCGGCGCGCCCCGGGCCGTAAGCTCTTCGATCTTGTATTCGTTCAAATCGCCGCTGGCCACAATCTTGGAGTCGCGCAGCCCGTGGCGGTCAAGGATTTCCCGAACGTGCCGGCTCTTTTCCAGCAGATCGCCGCTGTCGAGCCGCACCCCGGGAACCTTGACGCCTAGCGTGGCCGCGATCTCCGCGCCCACCAGCGGATCGTAAGTGTCAACCAACAGTATGGCCGTATCGGGAAAAGTCTCGAGCAACGCCTCGAAGCTGCGCCGCTCGCTGGGGAAAACCTGCGTCCACGAATGCGCTGCCGTGCCCGCCAAGGGCAGATCGTAAAGCGCGCCAGCCAGTACGTTGGAGGTGGCCACGCAGCCCCCCACACACGCCGCCCGCGCGGCGCGAACACCGGCTTCCGGCCCGTGCGCCCGGCGCGTTCCGAACTCCAGCACGCTGCGGCCACCCGCCGCCCGCACCACCCGCGCGGCCTTCGAGGCCACCAAGGTTTCATAATGAATAACCGAGAGCAGGTAGGTTTCCGCAATCTGCGCTTCCAGCACCGGCGCGGTCACTTGCAGCAGGGGCTCGTCCGCAAAGACCAGCGTCCCTTCCTCCACTGCGCGCATGTCTCCATGGAAGCGAAATTCCCGCAGGTAGTCGAAGAATTCCGAAGACACGGTCTGGAAGGCGGGTTGCTGGCGCAGAAAGCGCACGTCATCCTCAGTGAAATGCAGGTTCTCCATATACGTAAGCGCGGAGTCAAGTCCCGCTGCCACCAGATAGGAGCGCGGCGGCGGCAAATGACGCACAAAGAGCTCGAACGTCGCGTGGCAGTCAATGCGGTGCTCGAAATACGCCGCCGCCATCGTCAGCTCGTACAGGTCTACCAGTAACGCTCGGTCGGTATTCATCTCACCTCGGGCCGTCGGGCCATTTTCGATTTTCGCTTGGTGATTGCCGATTGACCTATCGCTTTCCTGATTCACCCTTGGCCTGCGCCGCCCGGTATGGGAGTTGCAGCAAGAAACTTCCGGCGTCGGCGGCCGCGCCGCTCCGCCACGAGACAGCCAAACCCAGTATGTCGTCGAGAGTCGAAGAGAGTCAAGTCATCGGGTCATCGGGTCATTTTCGATTGACGATTGTCGATTCGTGATTGGCGACATGCGATTGACGATTTGCGATCGTCTGTGTCGGACTTCGCACGTCGGACCGTTGTTCCTCATCACATGTCACTTGTTGCTTGCCACTGCCTAAGTCAATGGGCGATTGAAAATTTTTTGATGCAGTAAGAAATTTAGTCGCAACCTGCCTTTTGATGGTGGATAATCCGCCACTGCCCAAGATCAACCACAATTGCTCGCACGATCGGCTTGTAAGATACTTATTTTCATTGACATAGCGCAGAATGTTGTTCTCATCTTAAGATTTTTCTCTATTGTTTTCATACACTTAGCTTGACCAATCGGCGGGTTGGCCTCTTTTTGCTGACAAAGCCGCGAGATGGCCATGGCAGACCTCCTCGAGCAGAAAATTCTGCCTTCGTTAGAATTTCGCCGAGGCGGGCGCGAGAAACACGAGGGCGGGATTTTGGAGATCGCGTCGAGGCGATCGAGGACCGCAGCGAAAGTTTGCCTGCCTCACTTGTGCCGCAATGCCACCAACGGGTCCACCTTGGTAGCCCAACGGGCGGGAATGTAGGCCGCCATCAGCGTGGCTCCAGTCAGCAGCAGTGGCAACACGATAAAGGTGGCGGGATCAGTCGCGCGGACACCGAACAGCAGGCTTGAAATCAGCCGGGCAAGGCCCAGCGCTACGGCCATCCCGGCTGCCACGCCGGCCAGAGCCAAGCGCAGCGCTTCCTTGAGCACCAGCCGCAGGATCTCGTTCGCGCTTGCTCTGAGCGCCATGCGGATGCCAAATTCGTGAGTGCGGCGTGATACCGAATAGGAGATCACGCCGAATATGCCCACCGCGGCCAGGGCCACAGCCATGGCGCCAAACAGACCGAGCAGCCAGGTGCGCAGGCGGGCTTGGCCGAGCGAAGCATCGACGGCCTCTCACATCCATTGGAGATTGGTCACCGGAAGATCCCGATCCACTTCCCGCACCTTGGCCTGGATCTCATGGGCTGCGGCGGAAGCGCTCGACGAGGTGTTGATCACCAGGCATACGCCCCAAAGCGGAGCCTGAGCAAACGGCACGTACACCATGGGGCCCGGCGCCCGGCTGAGCGCAGCGTCGCGCACGTCCCCGACCACGCCTACGATTTCCCGCTTGACGTCGCCGTCCGGTGGAAACCCGAAAATGAGCTGCTGCCCCAGGGGATCGCGATGCGGAAAGTAAAGGCGGGCGAGCTCTTGACTGATGATCGCCACGCGCGGCATGGACATCGCGTCCAGTGGGCTGAAGGAGCGCCCGCGCAGGAGGGGAATGCTCATCACCTGAAAGTAGTTCGGACTGATCGCCACGTAGTCGGCGGTGGTGCTCCTTCCGGCCCGCAAGGGTGGACTATTGGCAATCGCGAAGGGCAAATTTACGGATTGCTCCGCCAGCGGCAGCGGAATGGCCACAGCCGTATCGTGCAGGCCGGGCTCGGCTTGGATCCGCGCCAGAACCTCATTCGAAAACGCTACCCATTGCTGCGGTGTCGAATACAGAAATCGGGGCAGCGGCACTTCGGCCTTGAGAATCTTCCGCGTATCGAACCCCGGGTTGACGGCGAGGAGCGCAGCGAAGCTGCGGATGAGCAGGCCCGCTCCCACCAAGAGCACCATGGCGAGCGCGACCTCCGTTATGACCAGAAGTTGGCGCGCGCGCTGGCGTCCCTTTCCCTCGCCCGGGCGCCCGCCGCCCTCCTGAAGTGTTGCCTGCAGCCGGGGATCGGCGGCCAAGAGCGCCGGCGCGGCTCCAAACAGCAGGCTTGCCCCCAGGGAAAGCGCCAGCGCAAACACCAGCACCGACCCGTCCACGCGAATGGACTCGGCGCGAGGGAAGGTGGGTGGCAGCAATCCGCCCAACCCTTGAACGCCCCAATAAGCCAGTGCGATGCCAAGGGCCGCGCCGAGCAGACCGAGCGCCGCGCTCTCCGTGAGCAACTGCCGCAGGATACGCGCCCGGCCTGCGCCCAACGCAGCCCTGACCGCGAATTCTTTGGCGCGGGCAGTGGCGCGCCCCAGAAGGAGATTGGCCGCATTGGCGCACGCGATCAAGAGCACCAGCCCGACGGCGGCGAGCAACAGGAGGAGCGGGGCAGAAGCGTTACCGGTCATGGCCTCGCGAAAGGAGACGGTACGGATCGTCCATCCCTCATTTCCTGGCCGATACCGTTGCCACAGCCGGTTGCCGATGGCCTGCATCTCCGCTCGGCCTTGCGTGGCGGAGGGACGACGCCGGATGAGGGGTTCCTTCGTGCGCCGCTCCCGCGCATGCGCAAAATAAGTTCGAGTCGTCCCCAAGAACCGCCGATAGACGAAGCGGGGGAGTGTCGGGGGCACTGCGAGGGGGCCAAGGACGGGAAACGGGACACGCGACTCGGGCTATCGAATCGTCACTCGCCACTTGTCACTGCACTTCCCGTGCCCTGGATTTGCTCCCGTATCCCGAGTCCCGCACCCCGGTTCTCCAGCCACTTGTCACTGTCTTCGCGTCCGGCGGCTGGTTCGCGTGAGCGCCCCATGAAGATGTTTTTCCTTCTCCGAGGGGGAGAAGGTGGACCGCGACGGGCGTTCTCACCAGTCCGTCGGCTGACGGACGGGCCGGATGAAGGGTCACTTCCGCGGTTGTTCCAAATAAAGGCGATGTTGACCTGCTGGTTCGCGTGAGCGCGCGGGGAAGATCCGCACAGGAATCCATCCGCTGACGGACACCTGCGCGCTTCCCGCTCAGCCCCAATGGGGCGAAATAACGAAGCCCAGGCCAACGGCCTGGGTTTAGATTACATCGCGATTTTCCCCCAGCCCTGAAAGGGCGGGATAGTGCTGGACGCACACGGAATCGCCTACGATGAGCGGTACGTGTGGGATTGAATAAGATTGTTCCGCCCCTTCAGGGCTGGGGTATGGTTTTGGGTCCCGCTGACCCAGGCCTTTGGCCTGGGCTTCGTTAGATCGCCCCTTTGGGGCTCACCTGCGCTAACCGCT
>Ga0326727_10006428_pt1 | contig 32255 bp, 32 predicted proteins | sample MB2enrmetagenome_FD_207643 | JGI IMG/M metagenome (GOLD analysis project Ga0326727, IMG submission 207643) | Lab enriched peat soil microbial communities from McLean, Ithaca, NY, United States - MB29MY | ecosystem: Environmental > Terrestrial > Soil > Wetlands > Peat | place: USA: New York...
ATGTGGACCTGCGCGCTCGGGTGCGTAGCTGCATCCGGCTCTTCCCAAGCGTGGCTCGTGTGAGTGGAAGTCCGGTCCCGGGGCAGAGTTAAGGCGGCAGGAAGAACGAGAACCCAATCTGATCGCAGCGAGTGAGGAGAAACACCATGGAAAATCTGCAAGGCATTCTGAGTGCGCACCCGTTTTTCAATGATCTGCCCACGAAGCACCTGGAGACTATCGTCGGGTGCGTTTCCAACGTCCGCTTCAAGGCCGGAGACGTCATTTTCCGGGAAGGCGAAGAAGCCGATCATTTTTACCTGATCCGCGAAGGCAAGGTGGCGCTGCGCATACAATCCGAAAGGCGTGGCCCCCTTACGATCCTGACCCTCGGCGCAGGTGACATCCTGGGGTGGTCGTGGCTTTTTCCTCCCTACCAATGGAAGTTCTCCGCCCGAGCCATTGAGGACACGCGGGCGTTTGCCGCGGATGGAAAGTGTCTTCGGGAAAAGGCCGAACGCGACCACGACCTGGGTTACGAACTGCTGAGGCGATTTGCGCGGGTGGTGGAGGAGCGCCTGGAGGCCACACGGCTGCAACTCTTGAATGTCTACCAGGATCGGTGAGTAAGCAAATCTCCGCCGGCGGAGAACCTCGGAGCCGGCGGAAACTCCCTTAGACCGTCTTGGCGGGCGCGGCGGGGATGTTGGGCAGCGGCTTCGCCTGCCCCGGCCCATGCAACTTCTGGCAGGGCTTCTTGCGGCGCGCCAGGTGGAGATAGTCCAGCACCAACTGCCGCTTGAGGTGCTGAATGGCCTTGGCGGGGTCCACACCCTTGGGGCAAACGCGCGAGCATTCGCCGGCGTAGTGGCAGCGGAACGCCCCGTGCGCCGAGCCCGTCTGGGCATTGCGGTCGCGCCGCCCGTCGTCGCGAGTATCCACGTTGTAGCGCTGTGCAGCCGCCAGAGGCATGGGGCCCGAATAGTGCGCGTCGGTGGCCAGGGTGGGGCAGGCGGCCATGCAGCAGCCGCACTTGATGCAGTAACTGAATTGGAGGTAGCGCTCGAGCTCTGCGGGAGACTGGTAGAACTCCCCTTGCGGGTCGTGAATCTCCGCTTCCTCGGCGCGCACGATGTAAGGGTGGAGCGCACGATGTTTATCAAACATCGTCATCAGGTCGGGGACGAGATCGCGAATGATCTCGAAATTCGGCAAGGGGCCCACGGTGAGATCCGTTGACGCGATGTGCAGGATTTGAGTGTTGCAAGCCAATGTCGGGTGGCCGTTCAGAAGCATGCCGCACGACCCGCACACGCCCATGCGGCACGAATAACGCCAGGCGAGCGAGGCGTCCAGGTTCTCCTTGATGTAGTGCAGGCCGTCCAGCACGGTCATGCCGGCGCGCACGGGTACGGTGTAGGTCTGCACGTACGGCTTGCCATCGCGCTCGGGATTGTAGCGCGCGACGTGGAAGTTGATCGGTCGTGTGGTCTGGTTGCTCTCCGGCATGGCTACCCCCTCACTCCGGCTTTGGCGATGGCATGGGCCGCGATGGCCCCCCAAGTGCCCAATCCGAGCAGGCCCAGCCCCACGAGGAGCAGAACGATAGTGATGGCCTTTTCGGCGGCAGGCTTCAGCGTCAACTCAAACAGAATGGTGCGCAGACCATACAGACCGTGATAGAGCGCGACGGCGAGAAGGAGAATGTAAGTGACCGTGAAGAGCAGCTTGCCATCGCGAAACAGGCTGTTCGCTTTGGATATCGCCTCACCACCGAGAGGCGCATACAGGTGAGTGATGCCGCCCAGATGCATGATGGTCATATGGAGGCCGAGCAGGAAGAGGATCACCACTCCCGCCGCCATGTGCCAGGTCCAGTATTTGGTTTCGCGCATTGCTCCTCCTACTTCGCCAACCCCAGGAATGCATACCCGCCCGCGGCGAGGAAAATCCCTGCCAGGATCATCATGCCGATCAGCAGGGGCCGCTGGACATTCAGCGACGTCTTGTAGGGATAGATGGGCTCGATGGGCTTGCCCACCGCAAAGCCGAGTTCGACGAGCACCAGGCGGATGCCGTTAAAGGCATGATAGGCGAACGCCGCAAAGACCAGAAACTCGCCGAACTTGAAGATGGGCTGGTGGAAGATTCCGCCTTCGACCCAGAGGTAGATTCCCCGGGCGCGCAGGCTGGTTACCACGACGTGCATCAGGAAGTAGAGGAGGATGCCCAGGCCGGTCAGCCGATGGAGGATGTAGGCGTAACGCTCCACCCCCCAACGTCCGCCGCCGAGCCATCCCCACAGCCCCAGCCGGTTATCGTGTCTTATGATTTCGGCCATGCTCACTCTCCAACGATTATCAGTACTTCCGCTCCACGGGCTTCCAGTTGGTAATCGTCACGGGCTTGTAATCCAGCCGCGGTTTGGCGCCCGTGTAATTGACCATGGAGTGGCCCAGGAATTTCTGGTCGTCGCGCTGGGCAAAATCCGTGCGGGCGTGCCCCCCGCGCGATTCCTGCCGAGCCAGCGCCGCGAAGAGCAGCACCTCGGCCAACTCCAGCATGTTTTCGGTCTCCAGCGTCTGAACCAGGTTGGTGTTGTAGATGCGGCTCTTGTCCTGGAGGCTGACTTTCCGGAAGCGCTGCTTCAAGTCGGCAATCTTATCCAGACCCTCTTGCATGGATGCGCCGGTGCGGTAGACACCCGCGTGCTTATCCATCAGAGTACGCAGCTCCCGGCGGATCAGGGCGGGGCTCTCCGTACCGCTCTGCTTCAACACGCCGTCGAAAACGCGCTTCTCTTCTTCCCGGGCCTGGCTTTCCGGCACGTCGCTGAGCGCCGCGCCGAGTCCGAGGTACTTCGAGATCTCCCTGCCCGTGATGCCGCCCCATACCAGGCATTCGGCAGTGGAGTTGCACCCCAGGCGGTTGGCGCCGTGCATGGAGTGGCAGGCCACCTCGCCGGCCGCCCAGATGTTCTCCACCTTGGTGCGCCCGTCGATGTCCGCCTCGATTCCGCCCATGGAGTAGTGAGCCACCGGCCGGATGGGGATATACTGCGTGATCGGGTCGATTCCCAGAAACTTGATGCACACTTCCCGGATCAAGGGCAGGCGCTTGTTGATCCGCTCGGCCCCCAGGTGCGTCAAATCGAGATTGATGTAATCAAGGCCATCGGGGCCGGGGAAGCCGCGCCCCTCGATGATTTCCGTCATCTCGGAGCGGGAAACGATGTCGCGCGGGGCCAACTCCATCATCTTGGGCGCGTACTTCTCCATAAAGCGCTCGCCCTTGTTGTTGCGCAGGTGGCCGCCTTCGCCGCGGCAGCCTTCGGTCATCAGGATGCCCGAGGGCACGAGCCCCGTCGGGTGAAACTGGAGAAACTCGGGATCCTCCAAGGGCAGGCCGGCGCGATAGCCGATGGCCTGTCCGTCTCCCGTGACGGTTTGCGAGTAGGTGGTGAACCCATAGAGATTCCCCAAACCTCCCGAGGCAATCAGCAGAGCCTTGGCGCGCAGGACGTAAAACTCGCCCGAGGGCAGATCGTAGAGCGTGAGGCCGGCGAAGCGCCCGCCGGCGAGAAGCAGGGAAGTGACGAAACACTCGTCGTAGCGCCGGAAGTTCGGGTACTTGACCAGGGTATCGTAGAGCGCCTGCATTTCAAAGAAGCCGGTCTTGTCCGCCGCCATGCAGGCGCGCGGGAAGGAGTGGCCCCCAAACGGCCTCTGCATGATGCGGCCGTCGTCACGGCGCGACCATGGACATCCCCGATGCTCGAGCAGGCGGATTTCATCGGGCGAGGTTCGCACGAAACGGTCCACCACATCCTGGTCCGCCAGAAAATCGGCTCCCTTCACGGTGTCCCAGGCATGCAACTCAAGGCTGTCCCCTTCCTCAGGGCGCATCACCGCGGCGGTGCCACCTTCGGCGCATACAGAATGCGAGCGCATCACTTGCACCTTCGAGACGATGCCGATGTTGGCTTTCCCCTGCGTTTTGATACAGATCTCGACGGCGGCGCGCAGTCCCGCGAGGCCGGTTCCCAGGATCAAGACATCATGAGTTGTCTGCTGCATGGCGCACATGCTCCTTGGGGCTTCCCACACCCCAACCGGAGGCATGAGCAAAACGATAGCCAATCCGGGCGGTGACAAGTGGTGACGAGGTCCTATCGACTATGAAAGTGGGGGTGGAGTTATGGTGCCGCGGGACGGAGTTGAACCGCCGACGCCAGCCTTTTCAGGGCTGCGCTCTACCACCTGAGCTACCGCGGCACACGTGAATCGTCAATGACCGGACCGAGCCGTTACCCACCACCGCAGCAAGCAGAGGCGCCACAGGGAGACTCAAGTCCGTACCAACATTCTCCGGCGGATTTGCTTCCTTGTCAAGAATTGACCCGAGAACGGAGCGCCAGAGTTTGGATTTCCCCTCGAAAAGCACTGTGGAACTGGCGCCTTCCGGCAGGGTCCGGTCTGTGTGGCGATGCGGCGCGGGGTTTCTGCATTCCCAGAGGTGGGTGGTGATCTGCGGTTTAACGCCCGCCCCAATCTTCCGGCGGAAACTCGATGCCCCAGAAGCGGCGGGCATCCACCCACTCGATTCCGATCTGGCCGGCCTCCCGTGTTCCGGGCTTGCCCATCCACACCACTTGAAACTGTCCGGTATGGCCAAGGTCAACGGTATGAACGGTAATGATCTGGCCCATCGCGTACTGGCACGCCGTCTTCAGAGCTGCACCAAATTTGCTGATGCTGACGGTCTCGGTCTCTTCGCTGAACCTGTTATCCTCCGCGTCGACTCCGCTGATCTTCACGCGGCAGCGGAATTGGAGCCGCGAAGACCGTCGCTGCTGAAATTCGGGTTGGGTAGCCATAAGTCCTCGCTTAGCGCAGGGATTGATCCACTTCCTGCAGCCATTCCGGCCGCTTCAGCACCTCGCGGGGGCGCGCGCCGTCAGGAGATCCCACGATGCCGTCCTTTTCCATCATGTCGATCAGCCGGGCCGCGCGTCCATAGCCGAGGCGCAGACGGCGTTGCAGCAGGGAAGTGGAGGCCTTGCCCGATTCCACCACGATGCGGACGGCGTCTTCGTATACGGAATCGAGTTCCGCGGCTTCCTCCTCATCCACCGGCACTTCCTCCTGCTCTTTGTCGCGAATGGGTTCCAGGAATTCCTCGTTGTATTGAGGCTGTGACTGGGATTTGCACCAATCCACCACCTTCTGGATTTCCCCTTCGGTGATCAACGGCCCGTGCAAACGCTGGAGGCGGGAGCTGCCGGGCGGCAGGAAGAGCATGTCGCCGCGCCCCAGCAAAGCTTCCGAGCCGTTGGAATCCAGGATGGTGCGCGAATCCACTTTGGAGGCGACGCGGAAGGAGATGCGGGACGGCATGTTGGCCTTGATCAAGCCCGTGATCACATCGACGGAGGGCCGCTGCGTGGCCAGAACCAGGTGAATACCCACGGCCCGCGCCATCTGGGCCAAACGCGTGATCGATTCTTCCACGCCCTGCGGCTCCACCATCATCAGGTCGGCAAGTTCATCGATAAGGATCACGATGTAGGGCAGGGGCCGCTCGCGCTCGCCATTGTTGTCAAACAAGTTCAGGGTCGATTCCGGCTCGAACATCTTGTTGTACTGTTCGATGTTGCGCACACCATGCTCGGCCAGCTTGCGCAAACGGTCGTCCATCTCCATCACCGCCCGGCGCAGGGCGTTCGCGGCCCGCTTGGGCTCGGTGACAATGGGGGTCAGCAGGTGCGGAACGCCCTCGTAAAGGTTCAATTCCAGGCGCTTGGGGTCAATCAGGATCAGCTTCACCTCATCCGGCGTGGACTTCATGAGGATGGAAATGACCATGGAATTGATCGCCACGCTCTTGCCGGAGCCCGTCGAGCCGGCAATCAGCAAGTGGGGCATTTGCGTCAGGTCGCCAATCCGGATTTTGCCGGTAACGTCCTTGCCCAGGCCTAGACTCAGCCGGGAGGGCGACCCCATGAACTCCGTCGACTCCACCAGTTCGCGCAGGTGAATGATTTCGCGGTGCAGGTTGGGCACCTCAATCCCCACTGTGGATTTGCCCGCGATGCGATCGATCAGGATCGACTCCGCCTTCATGGCGAGGCACAAATCGTCCACGAGGTTGGTGATGCGGCTGTACTTGATGCCGGCTTCCGGCTTGAATTCGTAAGTGGTCACCACCGGGCCCGGGTGAATTTGCGTAACGCTTCCGGTAACACCGAATTCGAGGAACTTGGCGGTCAGCCGGGTGGCGCGTTCCTTCAATTCGTCTTCATCGATTCCTTCCGAGTCCTCGGCGGGCTTCAGCAACGTGGGGCTGGGCAGTTTGTACCCGTGCGCGGCGCGCCCCACGATCTTGGGGGGAGCGCCGGCGGGCGCAGCCTTGGGCATTCGCACCACGGGCGGAGAACCGGGCTTCTCCTCGGCTTCCGGTTTGGCCGTGGGAGCGCTCCCCGGCATGACGGAGATGGGTTGTCCCGGCGGCACCTGGCGGGCGGCCACCTTCTGCAGCAGCACCGGCGGTTTGCCCGTCACGCGCTGCCTCTCCATTTGCTTGCGCAGGCGGGTGGCGGCTTTGGCGGCGCGCGCCTCCTGCCAGGCGCTCCAGCGCGCTTGGAGTGGGGTCAGCACGCGGCTCCAACGGGTTTGCAGAAATTCCGCCGCCCAGCCGAAAGAGAATCGGGTGACCAGAAACAGGGAGGTGAGAAACAGGGTGGCGGCCACTATGCTCGCGCCCAGGCGGTTGAAGGTGTGGATCAATCCTGCTGCCGCCAAATACCCCAGCAGTCCGCCGCCGCGCAACACTCCGTGAATGGCAGGTGTGTAGGGAAAGAGCTCCAGCAGTGCGCCCAGCGAAACCAGCAGCATCACGGCGCCCAGCATTTTGGTGCGGGGCGCATCAAAAGGCTTGGCCCAAAGCCAGCGCGCGCCCACCACCAGCAAAGCCAGAGGCAGCAAGTAGGCCACCCAGCCAAAGACTTGAAACAGGCCGTCCGCAACCAATGCGCCGGCGGGGCCAATCCAGTTGTGCGGCAAAGTTCCCGTGGCCACCGCGGTGTTTAACGAGGGGTCTTCGGGCAGGTAAGATGCCAGGCTGAGTAGAATCAATAAGCCGCCCACACCCGTGAGCAGTCCGATCAATTCGAGAAGACGCCGCGAGTCAAGCAGCGGTGCTTTGGCGGCCTTGGAGCTTGCTTCTTTGGTTTTCGAGGAAGACGCCGGCGCTGGGCTACCCATCGGTTGCCTCACTTTATCGAACCGGCGATTATGAATGCAGGCCTGTTCTCCCGGGCGTTTCGTGTCAGAAGATCATTGGCGCTGACACTCTCACCCGGACCTAAGACCTGGTGGTCAGTGACGCAATCCCCATCCAACCGCCAATAGTATCACGCCCAGTATGACCCGGTAAACAACGAAAACGGTGAAGGTCCGGCGCTCCAAATAGCGGATCAGCACGGCGATGACGGCATAACCTACGACTGCCGACACAATGATTCCCAACAGGAAAGGTAAGCGCATGTCCGCAGCAAGGCCGGAGTGGTGAATCTCCCAACCTTTTTTGAGGCAGGCGCCGGCAATAAGGGGTGTGGAGAGGAGGAAGGAAAAGCGTGCCGCCGTCTCGCGGTTCATGCCGCGGAAAAGGCCCGCGGTCATGGTCGAGCCCGAACGCGAAACCCCCGGGATCACCGCGAACGCTTGTGCCACGCCCACGATAATGGAATCCAGCATGCTGACTTGGCCCAGATTGTGGCTTTCGCTGCCCACCCGCTCGCCCGCCCACATCAGCAAGGCCACGATAATCAAAGCCGAGCCGACTACGAATGGCGAACGCAGTTGCTCGTCCGCGGCTCGCTCAAACAACACTCCCGCAATCCCTCCCGGAATCGTGGCGATAACGAGGAACCAGAACAGTTGGCGGTTCTCGCCGAGCAGGGTTATTGCGCCCGCCTTGGCTGGGACATCACCTCCCGCTGCAACGCCAGCGCCGCCCCCGCCAATGCCCAACACCATCTTGATCATTTCCAGCCAATAGCGCCAGAAGTAGAGAAGTACCGCCACCAGGGTCCCCGCATGCAGCGCTACATCAAATGTCAGGCCGGGATCTTTCCACTTTAAGATCCAGGGAACTATCCACAAGTGCGCCGTGCTGGAAACCGGCAAAAACTCCGTCAGGCCTTGCACGATGGCAAGAACAATAGCTTGGTAAAGGGGCATGCAGTTCCTGACCTCCGATTTTGGACTTTAGATTTACGAGCACCGATTTGGAATACCATGATCAGGCATGAGGGCGCCACAGCAATCAGTTGCATGCCGCGAGCTGACGAGGGTAAAGAACGTGCACGTTCTCGTCTTTCTCGCCGCTCGAGTTCATGATATCCAGCCTCCATCGCTCTGGCTTTGCAAGGCGCTCGGGCAATCTCATATTAACTATGTAATTCTCGCTGAATACCTGCGCAAAATGGCGCGCACGCGAAAGCATGACCTGGCGCTGTTGTTCCGTGACCCTCGGCAGGTCGGGCGTAAAGCCGGGTGAGCGGCTTATTTGATAAAACAGGCTCGTCATGCTGCCCCCTGAGACATCGACCAGATCCTTCAGGGTCCCGGGACCCAAGCCCCCCTCAACGTCCGGATCTATTGGGGATACGTCGATCAAGAACCCAAAGAGACGCGCGTTTTGGGACAGCAAGGCTTTCTGCAGTTCCTGTGGCAAGGTTTTGCTGGCGTCATCCGCACCATCCGTAACCAAGAAGAACGCATTTGTAGGGTGCACAGGCTCAAGCAAGTGACGCGCTTCCATCGTGGCGTCCAGCCATCCGGTACGCCCCCCGCTATTCACGCGCCGCCAGTCCCCAGTCGCAATCTTTGCCAGGCGATTGGCCACCTCTTCCCGCCCTCGGTCGAATGTGACCTCGTCGGTGATGCGGGTGTTAAACGTCATTAGAGCAAAGGAAACCAAAGATGGCGGCGAAGCCGCGAGCAAGTAACCAAGGAATGTGGTGGAAGCTTCCATTTTCCACAATGGGTGCGTCATGCTACCGCTTACATCCAAGAGCAACGCCACTCGCCCTCCGCCGACCTTGTATTCGATGGATTCAATCTTTGCCGGCTTACCGTGTACTTCCGCGCGGAAATTCTTGGCCGTGAGGGCCTTTACCATTTCTCCATCCTTATTGACCACGTTCACAGCAACGGTGCGGTTTAGGCAGGAGTCGCTTTGTGCGGGGAAACTCCCGAATGGTCCGAGCAGCACGAGCGCAAGAAGAAGTATGGCTTTCATGAGAACCTCCTCCACGCTGCTATTGGCAATCGCTAATTCTCTGGCCCGCCCAATCACACTTCCAGGATAACGGGCAAAATCATGGGGCGCTTTCCGGTTTCCTCATTGAAGTGGCGGCGCAGGGCGGTGCGGATTTTCTCCTTGATCACGCCCCAGTCACCGACTTCCTCGAGGTTGGATTTCTCGATAGTTCGCATGACAACTTCGCGCGCGCTTTCCACCAGTTCGCCCGCCTCGTCGAAGGGCACAAATCCGCGCGAGACAATTTCCGGCGGCGTTTCCAGCAGGCCGGTGTGTTCGTTGATGGCAAGGATGGGAATCACGATGCCGTCTTCGGAAATGTGGCGGCGCTCTTTGAGGATGATCTCTTCCACCTCGTCCAGCGTGCCGCCGTCGATGCAGATGCGCCCCACGGTCACGCGGCCGGAGCGGCGCGCGCCCTGCTCATCGAATTCCAGGACGTCGCCGGTCTCCAGCAGGAAAGATTCCTGCGAGACCGCCGCCAACTCCTTGGCCATTTCCAGGTGCCGCCAAAGTTGCCGGTACTCACCGTGGATGGGCACAAAGTATTTGGGCCGGACGATGTTTAGCATCAACTTCAATTCCTCTATGCTGCCATGCCCGGAAACGTGGACAGGTGGCTGGCTGCCATCATGGTAATGAACATGCGCGCCGCGTCGGTAGAGGTGATCGAGCATGCGGAAGATGGCCTTCTCGTTGCCCGGAATCACCCGGGCGCTCAGCACCACTTCATCACCGGGTTCAACCGAGACCCAGCGGTGGCTTGACACTGCCACGCGCGCCATAGCGGACATCGGCTCACCCTGGCTTCCGGCGATGACCACGGCAACCTGTTTGGGAGGCAGCTTGCGCAAGTCCTGCGGGGGCACCAGCATGCCGGGAGGCACATTCAGCTTGCCCATCTGCATGGCAATTTCGGAATTCTTAAACATGCTCCGGCCCACGAAGCAGAGTTTGCGGCCATATTGATGCGCCAGGTCGGTGACGATCTGCAAGCGATGCATGGACGTGGCAAAGCAGGAGATCAGCACGCGCCCCTCGGCGTCCCCGATGATGTGCGACAAGCGTTGCCGGACGGCGCGTTCCGAGGGCGTCAGGCCGGTGCGTTCCACGTTGGTCGAATCGGAGAACAGCGCCAGCACGCCGTTCCGCCCGTAAGCGGCGAGGGTGTGGAGATCGCTGACGTGCTGGTCCGTGGGCGTGGGGTCAAATTTGAAATCGCCGGTGTGAATCACCGTGCCCAGCGGCGTGGTGAGGGCCAGCGCGCCGGACTCAATGATGCTGTGCGTCAGGTGGATAAACTCAACGCGGAATGGCCCCACCTGGAACGGCGTCCGTGGCTGGATCTCCCGCAGGATGGTGGTCTCGGCCAAGTCGTGTTCGATGAGCTTCGAATGCGCCAGCGCCAGCGTGAAGGGAGTGCCGTAGACGGGCACATCAACTTCTTCCAACAGATAGGGCAGGCCGCCAATGTGATCTTCATGGCCGTGCGTCAGCAGAATGGCGCGGATGCGCTCGCGATTCTCGCGCACGTATGTGAGGTCGGGAACGACGATGTCCACGCCCAGCAGTTCGGCGTCCGGAAACATGACGCCGCAGTCGACGATGACCACGTCATCGTCAAACTCAAACGCCATCATGTTCATCCCGAATTCGCCCAGACCCCCCAGCGGAATGGCTTTCAACTTATGAGTTAGAGATGGAATACGTTCCTCCTGTGTATCTTCCTATGCTAACACACAATATTGACAGAATGTTGACAGGTCGTGGGATCAAGCAAGCTGGAGGCATTCACAGGAAAGACCCGGAACGCGGAGCAGTCTGTTTCGGTATCGGGCAGTTCACGAAAAACGCTCCCGGCTGGGAAAAATTGAGTTAGTCTAGAATCATCTCTGGGTGTTGCACATTTTACGGGGGGAGTTCTGATGAAACTCGGTTTGGGGTTGTACCGTCACATGCTGACGCCGGAGAACTTTCGTTTTGCGCGGCAGTGTGCTTGCACGCACATCATCGTTCATCTGGTGGATTACTTCCATCAGGGGGAAGGCAATCGGCAAAATCAGCCGGTGGGCAGCAAGGCCGGGTGGGGCCGCGCCGGCGACCCCCATAAGCTTTGGACCTATGAGGAACTGGCGGAGCTGAGGCGGAATATCAATAACCATGGTCTGGAATTGCACGCCATCGAAAATCTCGATCCGGCCCACTGGCACGATGTGCTGCTGGATGGTCCCAAGAAAGCGCAACACCTGGAAAACGTCAAAACCATTATCCGCAACATGGGGCGCGCGGGCATTCCGGTTTTGGGGTACAACTTTTCACTTCCGGGCGTGGCGGGAAGAATCGAGGGGCCTTTCGCTCGCGGCGGCGCGATTTCCGTGGGCATGGATGAGGCGGACCAGACCCCTATCCCGAACGGGTCAATATGGAACATGGTTTACGATCCCGACGCCCCTCCCGGGAACGTTCCGCCTATTTCCCCCGACCAATTGTGGCAGCGCCTGGCGGATTTTTTGGAAGCGGTGATTCCCGTGGCGGAAGAAGCGGGGGTTACGCTGGCCGCGCATCCTGACGATCCTCCCCTGCCCGTGCTGCGCGGGCAGCCGAGACTGGTCTATCAGCCCCGGCTGTACCAAAAGCTGATCGACTTGAAGCCCAGCCCGCGAAACGCCCTGGAATTTTGCGTGGGCACGCTCGCGGAAATGACCGAGGGAGATATCTACGAGGTAGTGGACCACTACAGCCGCCAGGGGAAATTGGCTTATGTCCACCTGCGCAATGTCTACGGCAAAGCTCCGCGCTATCGCGAGACGTTCATCGACGCCGGCGACGTGGATGCGTTGCGCGTTCTCGAAATCCTGAAGCAGAACGGCTTCGACGGCGTCATTATTCCTGATCACACTCCGCAAGTGGAATGTGGGGCGCCCTGGCACGCCGGCATGGCCTTTGCTCTGGGGTATTTTCGCGCCGTGCTGCAAAGATTTCAGGCCGCATCCTAGTTCTTGCCTCCCAGCCCGTGCTGGAATCCGCAGATCTTGCAGAGGTCAGCGGACTCGGTGTTATCCACGCGGTGCTTGACGGGCTTGAGGGTGCGCAGGTAGGTGAACATCGCTTTCAAATCTTCATCCGTAAGATTTCGGTAATGCCACCAGCCCATAATCTGGTTGAGCTCCCGCGCCTTGACGTAGCCGGTGCGCAGGGTCTGCACAAAAAGCGCCTCATCGTAATAGGAAATCCCCGATGGGTCGGGCGTGATGTTGGCGCTGGCAACCTTGCCCCAGGGTCCTTCCAAAACGAATCCTCCGGCGAACTCCAAGCCCGGAATATTCTCCCCTTTTGATTGGGGTGTATGGCAGTCGCTGCATCCCGCGATGTTCACCAAGTATTTGCCACGCACCAGCGGACTAGAGAAGTCTGGCTGGGGCACGGGTTGGGTAATGGGTTGAGGGATGCTGCGAATGAGGTATTTCACCGGGAAGATGATTTCGGTTTGGGGGAGCGTCTTATGCACGGGCAGGATGGAGCGGATATAGACGATGACCGACGCCAGGTCTTCGTCCGACATCAGGCGAAAATGCGGATAGGGCATTAAGGGAAACAGGGCGCGCCCGTCATGGCCGATGCCCTCGCGGATGGCGCGCGCCAGTTGGTCGTCGGTCCAATTGCCGGCGCCGGTTTCAGGGTCGGGCGTGACGTTGGAGGGAACAATGCGGCCTGGAAGTCCCACCAAGGGGAATGCGGCGTAGCCGGCGCCCCGCGTCCCCTCCACCAGGGGCGCGTCATGCTTTTTCCAGTCGTGCTCGCCGTGACAATCAAAGCAGCCGAGGTTTTCCACCAGGTATTCCCCGCGCGCCAGTCGCGCCGGGGTCGGCTCAAACTTGCGCCCGGTTAGCGGACGTACTTTGGGTCCGATAAAAGGCCTCCAGCCGATGGTTAAGGAGATGGCTCCCACGACGAGCAGGGCAACGACCAGCAGTGTCATTCCCAGAACTTCCAGTATCCTTTTCATCTGTCATCCTCCGGGCGCGAATTGGTGATACCTGGAATATCATTCCATTTGCAATGACCATGCGCCGGGCTGGCCGCACGCTGCCACCGGCGCAGCTGGAGCGGCGTAACTTGCTTTGATTTAAGAATTGTCTGGGGGCCCTGAAGCGTCTTCTATGCTAGCACTTTGGGGGTGTGGTGGAGCAACAGAAAAATGTGGCCCCAGGCGAGATTTTGACTGGCGTCAATTCTCGCGTGAGCGAGTCAGGTGTTCGAAAACGCCGGCAAGCTCTTCCGTGGATAGTTGCTCGGCGCGTAAATTGGCGGGTTTCCCTGCTTCCTCGAGCGCTTGCGTGATCCGGCGCCGTGAGTAGACGCTGCTTAGGTTGTTGAGTAGGTTCTTCCGCTTCTGAGCAAAGCAGCGCTTCACGAAATCCAGAAATTCGTCACAGGTCGTCCGCGGCCATCGGTCGAACTTCGCTTTCATGCGAAATGTCACCAGCGCCGATTGCACTTTCGGTGCAGGGGAGAAGGCTCCCGGAGGAACAGCCAGGGTGATTTGCGGCTGCGAGCAAACTTGCGTGGCGATGGTCAGGTACCCGTAGTCGCGGGTTCCCGGCGCCGCCGTCAGGCGCTCCGCCACTTCGCGTTGCATCAGTAAACCCATGGCGCGGATCGAGTCCCGCTGTGCAAACAGGTGATGGAGGATGGGTGAAGTGATGTAGTAGGGGAGGTTGCCGAAAATGAACCCCTGCGCGACTCCTTCCCCCCGGCACAGGGCGGCAAAATCGACGCGGAGCACATCCGCAAGGATGATCTCCACATGCGAACCCTGCGGGAAATCCTCCTGGAGCCTCTGGGCAAGCGCCCGATCGATCTCGACGGCGATGACCTTGCGCGCACGCCCCGCCAGCAGCGTGGTCATGGCGCCGCGCCCGGGGCCGATTTCAAAGACCAAGTCGCCGGGGTGGAGGGGAAGCGCCTCCAGAATCCTGGCGCGATACCCCTGGTCATGGAGAAAATGCTGGCCGAGCTTGGGGAGATGCCGATGGATTTTGGATTGTAGATTTTGGATTTTGGGTTCACCCCCTTTCCGCGTTGCATCATAACACGAGCGGGGAGCCGTTGAGAGCGCGCCGGAGGGCGGCCCCCTCGGCCATGCGAAATCTAAAATCGAAAATCCAAAATGCCAAAATGCCAAAATGCCGAGACACCAAAATGCCAAGACCTTGACTTTGCCGGGGGCATCCTCTAACGTAGCGAAGTTTGGTCTCACCATTCTCACGAGAGGAGAGGCGGCGTGAAAGTTGCATTCGTCGCATCAGAAGGCGTCCCGTTTTCCAAGACCGGTGGGTTGGCAGACGTTGTGGGAGCGCTGCCCAAGGCGCTCGCGGCGCTCGGGCACGAGGTGGAGGTCATTCTGCCTCGCTATCGCGTGACCCCGGCTGGCGCTAGCGTGCCGCACGCACAAAGCCTGACCTTGCCCCTGGGTTCCGGATACAAATTCGCGTCCGTGCAAGACGGCGGCCGCGCCCACCAAGTACAAACTTACCTGATCGATTGCCCGGAGTATTTTGATCGTGACGGCCTTTATCAGCAGAAGGGCGAAGACTATCCTGACAACGTGCATCGTTTTGCGGCTTTCTCCATGGCGGCGCTGGAGTTTCTGAAACACGGGGCGACTTCCCCCGATATCATCCATTGTCACGACTGGCAGACGGCACTGGTGCCCATCTATTTGCGCAATATTTATCGCGAAGACGGCTATTTTGGCAAGACTTCGGTGGTGTTTACTCTGCACAACCTGGGTTACCAGGGCCTCTTCCCGCCCCACGTGCTGCCCCAGATTTCTTTGCATGCCGGCCTCTTCACCATCGACGCCCTGGAGTATTACGGAATGGTGAACCTCCTTAAAGGAGGCATGATCTTTTCGGATTTTATTACCACGGTCAGCCGTAAGTACGCCGAAGAAATCCAAACCCCCGAGTTTGGTTACGGTTTGGAGGGCGTACTTCATTCGCGGGCGGACCACCTGCGAGGGATCGTGAATGGCGTGGACTATGATGAATGGGACCCCGCCACTGACAAACTCCTGGTGGCGAATTACACCCCCACCAGCTTGAAGGGCAAGGACGTCTGCAAAAAAGCTCTGCTCGAAAATATGGGCGTACAGACACCGGTGCTCCGCCGGCCGGTCATCGGCATTGTTTCACGGTTTGCCTCACAAAAGGGATTTGACTTGATCGCCACCATCGCGGAGCAATTGGCGGCGCTCGATCTCTACGTCGTGGCGCTGGGCACCGGGGAGCCTCCCCACGAGGAGTTGTTCCGGACCATGGCCGCCAAATATCCGGAAAAATTCCTGGTGAAAATCGCTTACGACAACACCCTGGCCCATCAGATCGAAGCCGGCTCCGACATGTTCCTGATGCCCTCGCGTTATGAACCTTGCGGGCTCAACCAGATTTACAGCTTGAAGTACGGCGCCGTGCCGATCGTGCGGGCTACCGGCGGCTTGGACGACACCATCGAGCCCTTTGATGGCAAGGCCGGTACGGGTTTTAAATTCCAGGAGTATTCGCCCCAAGCCTTGCTGGCCACGATTCACGCCGCTTTGGAGGTTTACTCCACGCCCAAGATTTGGAATCGCCTCGTCCAAAACGGCATGAAGAAGGACTTCTCGTGGACCACTTCAGCCCGGGGGTACTCCCAGATTTATGAAACCCTGGGGAAGGCTAAAGCTTGAAAGGTGCGGAAAGCATTACGTTTCGGTAATTCCCCCAACCCTGGAGGTTTTTGAGAATGGCAGGCAGTCACACATTGGAATTTAGCGATCAGAATTTTGAGGAAGATGTGTTGAAATCCGCTCAGCCGGTGCTGGTGGATTTCTGGGCCACCTGGTGTGCACCTTGCCGGATGATGTCACCCACCGTGGACGCCATTGCGGCGGAATATGCGGGGCGCGCCAAAGTCGGCAAGCTGAACGTGGATGAAAATCTCACGGTCGCCAGCCGGTACGGGATTCGCAGTATCCCTACGCTCCTTCTATTCAAGGCCGGGCAGATTCAGGAGCAGGTTTCGGGGACCCAACCCAAGGACGTGATCAACCGGTTGCTTGATAAATACCTCTAGATTTTGGATTTTGGATTAGCACCCGGTTGGCTGGGGTGGAGCGAAGCTGAGCGGTTTGCGCTCCCTGAAAGCTCGCTAGGGGGCAACGCTGACCGGCGCCACGAACCCAATCCAAAATCCAAAATCAAAAATCTAAAATGCAGCAGGCCATTATGTCAACGAATGTCGTGGTGGTAGGCGTTCAGTGGGGTGATGAGGGCAAGGGCAAAGTAGTGGATGCCCTGGCGGAGCATTTTGATATCGTCGCCCGATACCAGGGTGGCGCCAACGCTGGTCACACCGTGTTGGTGGGAGCGAAAAAATATGTCCTCCAACTCCTTCCCACCGGAATCCTTCGCCCGGAAAAGACCGCCGCGATCGGCAACGGTGTGGTGGTGGATCCGGAGGCGTTGCAGCAGGAAATTCGCAAGCTGGAAGAGGCCGGCGTGGGCGTTGACCGGCGGCTGAAGGTCAGCGATCGCGCGCACTTGATTATGCCTTATCACCGGGCGCACGAACTTGCCGCGGAAGCAGCTCGCGGCGTGGGGAAAATCGGCACCACCGCCAAGGGCATCGGGCCGACCTATGAAGACAAGGCCGGACGGCGCGGCTTGCGCGCCTGTGACTTGCGCGACCCGGTGAAGTTCCGCGAGAAGTGCCATACCCTCGTGGCGGAAAAAAACCGCATCGACGCCGCGCTTTTCGGAGCGCCTCCCCTGAACGCCGAGGAATTAACCGACCAGTATTTGCGGGTCAGCGAAGGCATCCGGCCCTATCTGGCGGATGTTTCCGTTTACCTGAATGCGGAAATGGACCGCGGCAAGCGCGTGCTTTTCGAGGGCGCCCAGGGAACCTTGCTGGACCTCGACCATGGGACCTACCCGTTTGTGACCTCGTCGAGTTCGGCAGCCGGGGGAGCTTGCACGGGGACCGGCGTCGGGCCCACGCGTATCAATTCGGTAATGGGTGTGTCCAAGGCTTACACCACGCGCGTGGGAAGCGGGCCCTTCCCCACCGAAGCTCTTGGAGATGAGGGGGAGAAGATTCGCGAGCGCGGGGGCGAGTATGGCGCGGTTACCGGACGCCCGCGGCGCTGCGGATGGTTCGATGTTCCTGTCGCCCGCTATAGCGCGCGCATTAATCATCTGGATGCGATCATCATCACCAAGTTGGATATTCTTGATCCCCTGCCGGAAATCCCCGTGGGGGTCGAGTATGAGTACAAAGGCAAACGGTTTAAGGACTTCCCCCCGGAAATCGAATGCTTGGAAGAGATGAAGGTTCACTACCGCACCGTTCCCGGCTGGCAAAAGCACACCTATGGCGCCCGCGAGGTGTCGCAATTGCCCTCGCAGGCGCAGGATTATCTTAGTTTTCTTGCCGACCAGGTGGGGGTGAAAGTCGCCATGGTTTCAACCGGCCCGGAGCGCGAACAGTGCGTGTGGTTGGATCAGGCGGTGGTTTGTCCGTAATCCGAAAAATGCTTTCCTTCGAACAGGCGCTTAACATCGTCAAAGAGAAGTTGGCGGCGGCGAACCTCGTGCCGGGCACAGAAGTTGTGCCTCTGGGTGAGGCGTGCGGCCGAGTCCTGGCGGAGGAGGTTGTGGCGGATCGTGATTATCCGCCTTTTCAACGCTCCATTCGTGACGGATTTGCCGTGCGCGCGGAGGACGTCGCAGCGCCTCCCGTCGAGTTGCATTGGCGTGGGGAAATTCGGGCGGGCGGGCACTTTACCGGCGCCGTAGGCGCGGGCGAGTGCGTCTCCATCATGACCGGCGCGCCATTGCCTGCGGGCGCGGACGCGGTGGTCATGCTTGAGTATGCAGAATCGCAGGACGACAAAGTAAAAATCCATCGCGGGGTTCGAGCCGGGGAAAATATTGTTGTGCAGGGAAGCGAGGCCCGCGCCGGGGCTTGTGTTTTGCGGCGGGGCCGACGGTTGGGCGCCGCGGAGTTGGGGTTGCTCGCGACGGTGGGGAAATCACGCGTGCCCGTTTTCATTCGGCCGGTGGTGGCCATCCTTCCTACCGGTGATGAGGTTGTGCCGGTTGAACAGCGGCCCGAGTGGTTCCAAATTCGTAACAGCAACGCCATCTCTCTCTCTGCGCAGGTGGCCGCGGCGGGCGGAGTACCACGCTGCCTGGAGATTTCCCCCGACCGGCCGGAAGCTTTGCGCGGTTTGATCCGGGGAGGGTTGAACGCGGACCTGCTGCTCCTGACCGGCGGGGTTTCGGTGGGGAAGTACGATTTTGTGGAGCAAGTCCTTGCCGATTTGGGGGCGGAGTTTTATTTTCAGGGTGTGGCCCTGCGGCCGGGAAAGCCGCTGGTTTTCGGGCGTGTCGAGGGTAAATTCTTTTTCGGATTACCTGGAAACCCCGTTTCGACTTTTGTTACGTTTGCGTTGTTCGGGCGCCCGGCCTTGGCGGCCCTGGGGGGCGGGGATTTTGAGGCGCAGCTTTTTCTGCGCGCGCGCATCGATAAGCCCTTTCAGCAACGAACCGGCTTGACCGCGTTCCTGCCCGCGCGCCTTGACTGCTCGTCCGGCGATCCTGTGGTGAGTATGGTGGGCTGGCAAGGCTCGGGAGATCTGGTGGGAACGGCCGCAGCCAATTGCTTCCTCGTTGTGCACCCGGACCAGACAAACTTGGCGGTCGGCGATTGGGTGGATGTGATGGCGAAGGGACAATGACATTGCCGTTTTTCAATCGACGATCGACAATCGGCAATTCAAGATGCTCAAAAAACTAAGCCACTACGACCGCGCTGGCCGCATCAAAATGGTCGATGTGTCTTCGAAGCCCGATACCTTGCGGGAGGCCGTGGCGAGCGTCCGCGTCAAGATGAGCGCTGCCGCGCGGCGCGCCGCCCGGCGCAATCCCAAGGGTGAGCCTTTGGAGATCGCGCGCGTGGCGGGCATTGCGGCGGCCAAGCGCACCGCCGAACTTATACCTCTTTGCCACCCGTTACTCTTGAGTCATATTGATGTTCGGGCGAATTTCTGTAAGAATGGCGTGGAGATTTCATCTACAGTTCGCACCACAGGCCCTACCGGAGTCGAAATGGAGGCCCTGACAGCGGCGGCAGTGGCGGCGTTGACGGTCTACGACATGTGCAAAGCGGCTGACCACGGCATCGAAATCTCTGAACTCCGCCTGCTCGAAAAGCGCGGAGGCAGGAGCGGCGCCTATCGCGCCCGCCGGCGGAGCCGGGGATAAATCTGCGGGAAGAAGGTTGCTCGAGTGTCGTCCAATATCAAGATTCTCGTCGTCGATGACAACCCGACGATTCTCCATCTCATCTGTCAGAGCCTGGAGAAGTGTGGCGAGGTCATCACGGCCACAGATGGCGCTGATGCTTTGATGAAGACGATCGAGACCAAACCGGATTTGATCATCTCCGATTACACCATGCCGGTCATGGACGGCCGCGCGCTTTTTGACAAACTGCGGGCGCGCAAAGAAACTCAGAATATTCCCTTTGTCTTCCTCGCCTCCCAAAAGGAAATTGATGAGCGCCTGCGCATGGTCCTGGAGGGCGTTGAAGATTACTTCGTCAAGCCGTTCTTTTCGCGCGACCTTTTGCAGCAGGCGCGCCGCATCACCGCGCGCTTGCTGCAGCAGCGCATGGAAAAGCAGGGCGGCGGCGCGGGCATCAAGGGAAAGCTCACCGAGATCAGCTTGATTGACTGGATGCAAACCCTCGAACAGGGGCGCAAAACCTGCGCGCTGACCCTGCGCCGGGAAGGCGAGGAGTGTACCATCTATTTCAGCGATGGCCAGGTGAACCACGCTGTCAGCGGCGAATTGAAAGGCGACCCCGCCGTCTTTAAAGTTCTTGCCTGGATGGACGGTGACTGGGAAGTGGATTTCCAAAAGAACTCTCCCGAGCGCACCACCACCATGTCCACGCAGGGCCTGATGATGGAAGGCCTGCGGATCATGGATGAATCCAACCGCGACGCGGGGTAGTAAGAAAAGGGTAAAGGATAAAGTGTAAATGGTAAAATCGTTCGTCCTTTACCATTCACACTTTACCATTTACACTTTCTTCTGCCCGAATACCTGACACTTGGAACCCTTCTTCTGATGTCCTCACAATTGCGAGCCCACATTCTTGTCTTGAGTGACGCCTCCTCGCGAGGCGAGCGCGCGGACCTCTCCGGCCCGGCGGTTCGCGATGTGTTGCAAGCGCGCGGATGGCAAGTGACCGCGATCGAAATTCTCCCTGACGATTTGAACACGATCCGGCAAAGGTTGGAGGCCCTCACCGATGCGGACGGATGCGATGCCGTGGTGACCGCGGGCGGCACGGGCGTCGGCCCGCGCGATGTGACTCCGGAAGCAACGCGTGCGGTCATCGAAAAGGAAATTCCGGGTCTCGCAGAACTGATGCGCGCTGAGGGTGTCAAGAAGACGCGGCGCGCCGCCCTGTCACGCGGCGTCGTGGGCGTGCGCAAGGGCAAACTTATCATCAATCTCCCCGGCAGCCCCCACGGCGCCTTCGAGTCCATCGAGAGCATTTGGGATTTACTGCCGCACGCCGTGGACCTCATTCAAGGCCGCACATCCCACCATGAGTAGCGAGTACCGACGATTAATCAAACCAAACATAGGGTGAAAGTAGGTGGAAAAAAGGGCTTGACTGCGCGAATCTATATATGTAGACTTTGACCATGAAAATACCTCGCATTTCGCCGGAGACTCTCCTGGTGCTGGAAGGGTTCATCGCGCGCCCCACTGAATGGCGCTACGGCTACGAGCTAAGCCGCGAAACCGGGTTGAAGTCCGGGACCCTCTACCCCATTCTCATGCGCCTGGAAAAGTACTCGATGCTGGAAGCCTGTTGGGTGACGACCGAGGAGGGAGTGCCGCCGCGGCACACCTACCGGTTGACGCCGAATGGATTGGAATTGGCCAGGACCAAGCTGGCCGAAGCGCGCCCGCGTTCCATGGTGCGGCAACCCGCCTACTGTAGTGGGTGAGTAATGATGCTGGAAGCCCATCTCCGCCAAGCCGCGACGGTTCTCCTGGAATCCGCGATTCGCATCGCGCCACCCGACACCCGCGACTGGGGCCGGGCTATGCGGGGCGAACTCAATTATGTGGAAGGCTCCTGGGCAGCGGCGATGTGGGCGCTCGGCGGTTCGAGCGTCCTGGTGAAGCAGTCCCTGGCATCCCTTCTCATCCCGGGCCGCCGCGGGCAGGATCTGGTTCCTGACGGAGGGCTATTTGCCAAAAGTCCCAGCTTGCGCAAGGCGGCATTAGTCACCGGCGGCGCGTGTGTCTTAGTGGCGCTACTCTTTTTTGCCGCACCGCCTTTCCGGCAGGCGTTCCAGGTGGCGCTGAATCCGTGGCGCTTGCGGTCCAATATCGGCGACGCGAATATTCAATCGGGATTACTGGCCCTGGCCGGGCGGGCGGAGGCTCGGCGCGACGCGGAAGCGCTGGCTTTCTGCGCCGTGCGGCTCCGTGCGGGAGGACCCTGGGCGGACAAAGCTGTTCGTCTTGACCCCGGCCTGCTTTGGGTCCATGCGGTTGTCGCCATGCGCAATCCCGACCTTGCCGAAAAGGGAGAGTGGCTGAAGCAGCTCGAACAGCAAGATTCTGAGAATGCCCTTTTTCACCTCATTGAGGCGCAAGCGGTCGAGAATACATATTTTCACAACCGCGAATGGACGCCGCCCACGAAAGAGCAGGAGCAAGCCTGGCAAGCGGCCATGGCGGCGGCGTTCCACTCTGCGAAATTCGACGATTACCTTGACCGCGTTGCACAGCTTACCCGCCGCGTAGTGCCCCGCTACGGTTTTTACAATCTGTTCGAGGTAGATTCCCGGACCCAGATTGATTTGTCCGTCCATGCCTTTGAGAATTCCGAGCGCTATGCCAAATCGCTGCTTAGCGCCGGGGCGGAGCTGGAGGCAAAAGGCGACCGCAAAGCCGCCCGCGACCGATACTGGACGGTGGCGCGTTTTGGACAATTGCTTGATTCGCAGGCACATACGGATTTAGAGCATTGGATGGGCACCGCTCTCCAAGCCATGGCCTATAGCCAGCTCCAGGCATCCTTTCAGAAGGAGGGGAACCCATCGGAAGTTGCGCTCTTCGGCTACCTCGCGACCAAGTTTGATCCCACCAAGGGCAGGTACCCGGGATTTCCCCAGGGGTCGGCCTTTGGGTTCAATACGGCGCATCGGAACGCCGCCGTGGTGGAAATCTCGGGGCTCATGATTTTGCTCTTTGCCGGACTGGCGGTTATCGCGGCTTCGATCTTGATTGCCGGCAGCCGACGCAGGGCAGGGCCGGTGGCAAAGCAGGCGCGGCCAGTGGCCATAATCGTCATCCTGAGTGGGGCGGTGGGGATGTTGTTCTCATCCGTGACGCTCTATCTGACTTATCGTCCCTATTGGTATATTTTTCAGACGGCTATCCTCAATGGCGAAAGGGTCCCAAGCGCCGACCTCCGATTCTTCCTCAACGGTCTCTCGCTGTTCCCGGGACTCTCGCCTCATCTCACCCGCAGCCTGATGGACGCTCTGCTTTACTCCGGTTCGCCCAGCTTTCTGTTCTACGTCTGGACGGGCGTGACCCTGCTGGGTGTAAGCGGTCTGGCCCTGATTCTTCTGCGCCACCTTCTGGGCCGTCCGCACGCTCATGCGCCGTAAGCGCCGACTCTACGTATCAACATAGTCCGCGAGTTGTGCCACGGCCCCGTTGCCTGGTACCAGCCAGGATAGGGCCGTGCCGATCGGGGGCACGTGTGCGCAATAGGACTCGTAGGACCGAACGGCGTTCGGCCAAGGCGCGCGCCGAAAAGAGAATTTCCGTTGGGGGTGATGTATGAAGAAACTCATTGCGATAGCAGCACTGTTACTCGTGGCTCCCATAGTCGCGTCGGCGCAAAACAGCGACCATCCGTACCACGTCGAAGGCTATATGTTCGTTGCCAAGACGACGATGTCTGACGCCGGTGGGGTCGGGGCAGAGGTGTTTGCCTACAAAGGATTTGGCGTGGGGGGCGAGTTTGAAGTGACCCGCATGCCGATTGGAGACCGCTTTGACAATTCCAGCATCGACTGGGTTGGGGAGATCAGAGTCTCAACTAATCTGTATTACGGTTTGCCCAGCACAAATAAAAACCGGTTCGAGCCCTTCGTGACCGGGGGGATGACCATCTTCAACCTCCCCACCATTTTTGGCACCGCGATGGGCGGCAACCTCGGGTGTGGGGCCAACGTATGGCTGGTGAAACACGTGGCCCTCCGTCTGGAGTTTCGGGCTACCCGCGGCGGCCGCAGTTTAAGCGAAGGAAATTTTTACCCCATTACCTACGCAGCTCCTGAGAATGTCGCCAGTTTCCGCATCGGTGTGACGTTCAGGTAGGACCGCGGGCGACGTAGGCAAAAGGACTCAGCCGATGACGCAGAACACTGCTGGATTGCGCAGAGCGCAGCTCTGCGGTCGGAAATCGCATCGCCGGGTTTGCGCTTATGGGCGAAACGCAGAGCTGCGCTCTGCGCAATCCGACTTCTGCTAACGAGTCAGGAGGTTAAACCATGAATCACTCGAAGCACGTTTTATTCTTTGCCTTGATACTATCCACTTTCGGAGTCACGGCGTCTCCCCTCCGGGCTGCCAAGTCTGATTGGAACAATCTCAACAATCTAACGCAGGGTCAGCTCATCCGTGTGGTGCTGAACGGCGCCAAATCATACGAGGGGGCGTTTCAGGCGGTGAACCACGAGGGGATAACGCTTCGGCGGGCGGCGGGTGAGCAGACGTTCCCGCGGAATGATGTTCTCCACGTTTATTTCAAGAGCAAAAGCCACTTCGTGCGAAACATGTACATTGGTGCGGCGATTGGATTGGTCTTCGCGACCCCCGTAGTACTCGCCAACGCCCGCAACGGATGGTGGCGTTCCACGGTTTGGGTCTGGCCGGCGTTTGTGGGTTCTGGCGTAACCATCGGGGCTGTGATACCCACCGGTGGATGGCACGAGCTTTATCACGCTCGCGGGCACTAACGAAAAGCTGCCCGGTGGAAGCCGGCCCTTACAAAGGCCAGCCCGCCCATCCAGCTTTGATTTAACGCTTCTCCAGGGAGGCAAGCTATGAATCACCCAAAGTACGTTTTGTTCCTTACGCTGATACTTTCGCTTTTCGGAGCGGCGGCGGGCGCGCCCCTCCGGGCCGCCAACTCGGAGTGGGATGATCTCGCCATTCTGAAGCCGGGCCAGCAAATCCGCGTGGAGATGAACGACGCCAAAACCTACCAGGGTGCGTTTCAGGCGCTGAATGACGAGGGGATAACCCTACGGCAGCCCGCCGGGGAGCAGACGATCGCGCGGAAGGACATTCTCCGCGTAGATGCTTATTCCGGGGGCAGGAATCACCGTTTGCGAAACACCATCATCGGCGTAGCGGTGGGAGCGAGCTTGGCGACCACCCTGGTGTTAATCAACCACAGCCCCCGCAATCATTGGTTTCCCTCCACGGCGTGGGTCTGGCCGGTCTTTGTGGGTCCCTGCGCCGGCCTCGGGGCCGAACTCCCCACAGCCGGATGGCACGAGGTTTATCGCGCTCACTGAACGAACATAAGCGATTCCTGTGCAATCCGGCAGAAAGGAGGAAGCTTGTGAGGGAACACCTAAAACACATTCTGATCTCCGCATTATGTTGGGGCGAGCCTGTGCTTTCATTATGAGTATACTGGAGATCATTTTAAGAGGAGTCGCTCGATGACACCAAAACTGAGGGTCCTGGGCTTGATCTTCGCGCTGCTGACCGCCGCGAGCCCCCCAGCTTCAAGCCAGTACAGGCCGCTGATTAAGAAATTGGGGACTGTGGATTGCGACATGGTCGAAACGACGCCTGTGGTTTTTAAGGGCAGGCTCTATCGCTTCGAGTCCGTAAGGAAGAACTACAAGACCAATCAGACGGGAAGCTCTTACTTCCGCTTCATCGAGGTTCGTTCCGGCAAACCTACACCCGCCTTTGCCGCCGGTTACCATTTGGGGAGCGCCTTCGTTGAGCAAGGCACGGTTTACGTCTATGGTGTCGAGCGCTGGGGGGCGTCCAAGATTCAGGTCTTCTGGTCAAAAGATCTGAAAACCTGGGAATCTCAAACCGCCCTCGCCCTTCCGGGTTGGGGAATCTACAACACCTCGGTCTGCCAGAATGCGGAAGGGTATGCCATGGCCTTCGAGATCGACAAGCCGCCGGCGGAGGCGGGCGTTCCCTTCACCAACCGCTTCGCCCTCTCCACAGACCTACGCCACTGGAGGCTCACACCCTTCGAATGCGTTTATTCGAGGCAAAAATATTCTGCCTGTCCGGCGCTGCGCTTTCTCGACGGACGATACTACCTGATCTATTTGGAAGCCCAAGCCGGCCCGACCTACGAAACGCATATCGTCCGGTCCAGCGATCTCATCCATTGGGAGAATAGCCCATTGAATCCGGTACTGCAGTATTCCCCCGAAGACAAACTCATTGCGAATCCCAAGCTCACCCCTGAACAAAGGGAGCTTATCGCGCGGGCCGTGGACATTAACAATTCCGATGTGGATCTGTGCGAATTCAGAGGCCGGACCATCATTTACTACTCTTGGGGAAATCAAAAGGGTACTGAGTTCCTGGGAGAAGCCGTCTACGAAGGAAATTTGGCCAGCTTCTTGCGCGGCTTTTTCCCCTTAGATGCGTGTACTTAGGACAATACGTACCAGGGAGTGATCTTACGGAAACATGAATCCGGAAGGAGAATCACATCGCGCGGGAAGGACCGCCGGCAGGGTGTTGGCCGCCCTGCTTTTACTGATTTGTTCAAAACCCGTGATAGCGCAAACCTCCGCGCCGTCCCCAAACCCGTCCACTCCTTCGCCGTCCGAGCAAGCAGCGGCTCCCCATGAAAGCGGTTCCGAGGTCATCGCCATTCTACCTCCGGCCATAACTCGCAAGCACCTCACGCCGAAAGACAAGTTTCAAATCTACTTCCATCAGAGTTTTGGTCCGCAGAATTTCATTCTTCCCGCTTTCGGAGCGGGATTCTTCATGCTGCACCCGCCGCGCGGTTATCCGCGCGAGTGGGAGGACGGTGGGGGAGCATTCGGGAGATGGTATGGAGAGCAGATCGCAACCGCCGCCGCGAACCGAACGGCACAGGTGCTGGCGGAGGTTGGCTTGCATGAAGATCCTCGCTACGTTCCGTCCGCCAGCGCCAACGCGCTGATTCGAACCTTGCACGCCGTGGCCTTTACCTTCGTTGACAAAACCGATTCCGGACACAACACCTTCGCGTTTTCCAACTTCGCGGGCGCGGAGGCCGGCGGCTTGGTCGGAATGGCCTTTCTGCCGGATGGATTCAACGATGTCACACACGCCGAGCGACGCGCCTTGCGAGGCCTGGAAAGCGTGGCGATTCGGAACATCATCACGGAGTTTCGACCCCAGTGGGCGCCGGTCTTAAGGAAAATACACGTCCCCAGCATTCTTCCCGAATGGTGGACTCCCAAGCATCCCCAGCACTCTTAGAAATTTCACGGACTCACGCTTTCGAGGCTTGCCGGATTGCTTGCCGGATTGCGCAGAGCAGAGCTCTGCGGTCTGAAATCGAATCGCGGGGTTTGCGCTTATGGGTGAAACGCAGAGCTGCGCTCTGCGCAATCCGGCTTTTCTCCACCGCCAGCAGGTGGCACAGGCACTCCTGCCTGTGCTCAAACCTGATGCATGGTATGCATAGAGCACAGGCAGGAGTGCCTGTGCCACCTTAGATTGTCGCGGCGCGGATGATATGGCCGCCTTTGTCGGGAAGGGAAGTCGCGCGGTTGGGAAAGTAGCGCGCGGCGATCTGGGGTGGGCCCAGGTCTTCGACTTCCGTGAACCCGAGGGCCATCAGTTTGGCGCGGAGGGCGTCCGCTTCAAAGTAGCTCAGCCAGGCTTCTCCCAACTCGGCGACGTGCGCGGCGCGCTTTTCGTGGCCGGCGCGCCATTCCGCCGGCAGTGAAGCCGGGGGATCGCTGTAGTCGAACACCACATGCGCGCCGTTCGGCAGGCTGGCGGTGAAGCTGAGGGTGGACCACACGGCTTCCTCCGTCAGGTAGGGTACCACTCCCAGCCACGTGAAGAAGGATTGTTCCTCCGGATTAAAGCCGGCAGCCTCCAAGCCCTTGGCCAAGGTCTCACGCTCGAAATCGATGGGAGCGAAGGTTAAGTCGGGGGGCAGAGAAATGGCGGCGTCGGCAAGGCGCTGGCGTTTCCACTCCTGCGTGGCGGGATGGTCGACTTCGAAAATGCGCAGGCGGCGGCGACCCGCGCCGCGATACGCATAGGTGTCCAGCCCCGCGCCGAGCACCACCAGTTGGCGCACACCCCGCTCCACGGCGGCGGCCAGGGCGTCTTCCGCAAAGCGCGTCCTGACCGCAATGAAGATTCGCATCCTGCGCCGCGAGGGCTGCTCCTCATCCTCGCGATGGATGCTATCGGCACCAATTCCCAGGATGCGCAGGGCGAGCGGATCGGTGAAGATGCGGCCGTGCTCCAACACCTGATGCGCGGCGCGATGAAAGGCCGCTCCCAAAGCTGTCCGGCTTGGTTCTTTGGCTTGCATACTCTTTCCTTTGGTGATATCCGACCCATTGATAACCTACGACCGACGGCCTCGGAACGCAAGTTTCTGCCAATTTTCTCACAGCGTGAAAGGGTCGGCGGAGTCGAGCGACATTTTGTAGCCTCTATTTCTCGCTTTTTTTCTTGACACGAGTACCGTTCCGGTATACAATGAGGGGTGTTGGAATGGAGGTGTGCTGTGTCGCTGCGTAAGTCTCCCACGCTGACTCCTGCTCTCTTGGCCTCGAATCGCCTTAACGCGAAGAAATCCACGGGCCCGCGGACCGCGCGGGGCAAGGCTTGGTCGCGGTTGAACCGTTTTCACCACGGAATGCGCTCGCCCGAGTACTTGAGTTTTGCTGAGGCACTCCACTATGCTCCACCCTGCCAAGTGGAGGCGACGGCGAAGGCCCTCCTTTCGTCCAGACAGATTCAATCCCGCCTGTTTTTGGAATATGCAGAACTGTGTGTCCAAGTGGAAATAGAGATTTGCGCAGAGAGCCGATGGAAGCGCCTGCACCCGAGATGAGAAAAAAACATTTTCAACGTTCAAAGCCGGAAGGTTATTGATAACAAAGGTCGATGGAAATCGATTTTTGATTGGTCCGTATGGTTTATTGAAAAGAAAAGACTTACATCGATTACACGCAACAGTTGTGTGATATACATGAAAATGCAAGGGATAATTGACCAAGCGGCAACCCGCCGGCACGGTTCTTATTCGAGTGTGACGCATTTATGAGCTTGGAGAATTGCGACGCCGGCCAATTTCCCCGAACCCCGATACACGGCTCGGCGAATAGCGGCGCCGCGAAAATCTGTGCTATGATTCCAGCTTCAAAAGGGAGGGACTCCCAGCGTGCTTAACTCCTACGGACCGATCGTCATTTTTGCGGTGATCGCCGCGGCTTTCCCCGTGGTGACCTTGTGGATCTTCAAATTCATTCGCCCCTCCTTCCGCGCCACGGCGGAAAAGGTCATGCCCTACGAGTGCGGCATCACGCCGGAATCCGACGCGCGCCACCGCTACACGGTGCGTTTCTACATCGTGGCCATCCTTTTCGTGGTCTTCGATGTGGAGACGGTGTTCCTTTATCCCTGGGCGGTGCAGTTCAGAGTTCTGGGATTGTACGGACTGGTGGAGATGATGGTTTTCCTGGGCATCCTGATTGTGGGTTACATCTGGCTTTGGAAAATCGGCGCGTTGAAATGGATTTAGGGCTTACTCTGTGTTCTCAGTGGCAGGATAAGATTTCACACAGAGTTCACGGAGCGCCTCTGTGCCCTCCGTGTGAAATGCTTTGAGACACAGAGGACACGGAGAGGCTGGTTTTGCTTGCGGCCCTGCCACTGTGTAAAGCTACCCCCCCGAACCCATGACAAGGATTTCACCTCAGCAAGCAAGCGGAGAAATCAAATGACCGAAGCGGTGCAGCCAAGAGCGGATGAAGTCGCGGCGCTCGCGGAACAGGTGCTCTCCATCGCCGGAAGCGGAAAGCTGACGGATGAGGCGAGGACACGCCTGCAATCAGACCTGACGAAGCGTGGCTTTACCAGCATTCGCGCCTATGCCGGATCGCTGACGGAAGACCCCGCGCAGCCGGGCATTTATTATATGGCAGTGGATGCGGTGGGTGGAAACACAGTTCAGCCCTTGCTGTTGTTGTTTCGCTCTGGACCTGTGGCCACGGCCGGCCGGTTTGCAAATCCGTTGCTGGCAATGCATGTGCACCCACCAGGTGGCCGGGAACTGGGTGTAAAGGGGTGTTCGTTTACGTCCTATGACCACGACGCCATCGGCGTTTTCGCGCGGGAGGTGGCGCCGGTCTTCCTGCCGCGCCCGCAGCGCGCGCTGCCCGCCATCGCCACGGGCAATCGCCACCCGGAAATCAGCTTGCCCGCCGCCTTCGCGGCCTTCGGCACAATTCTGGAGAAGTTCGGCGCCAACTGGGCGTCCACGGTACAGCTTTCCGCCACGCGCGAGATGACCACGGACGACGCCATCGCGGCGCGCAGTGGAGACGATCCGGTGGCGGTGGGCCACACGCGCGTTTCCATCCGCCACTTGTACCATGCGGGGCTTTGGGCGGCGATTCGCGCCGGTTGGCGCGCCGGCTATACGGCGGAAGCGGACCACTTCATCGTTTCCGGCTCGACGGATGCGGAAATCGCGCGCTCGGTGGAAATGGTGAAGGAAGCGATTCGCCACGCCGCCGGTTACACCAAATTCACCACTGACACTTCGCGCCTCTTCGAGCTGGAAAGCGACGTGCGTCATCCCCAGGCCTGGAGCATCTCTCGCGTGGAGGATCGTTTCAGCCAGGTTCTTTCGGATGAGGAAGCGCGTTGGGTGCTGGAGGAGTTTTCACGGGAATTTCATATCGATTCCACGACCTATGAATTCTCCCGGGAAGAAATTGTGCGGCTGGCCGTCAAGTTCGGCCGCAGCATCAAGCTGAACGAGGAGCTTTTCGATTCCATCCGCGCCGCCAAGGTGGCATTGGGCACGGGCACGGACTTTGACTTTGAGCCTTCGCTGGACGAGGCGGAAACGCTCACCACGCCGAAAGAACTGTTGTTCTACATGCACTGGCTGAAGGCGCGCGGGCGTCCCGCCCAGTTGGTTCCCCCCAACCTCGGATTTAAGAAGCGGCAAGCCTATCCCGAGAAGATGGAAACCACGGCTGAGCACGGGAAAGGTTTGGAAGAATATTCGCACCATAAGATGTGGCCGGAGTTGACGCCGCACGTGGTGCGCAATTTCCAGTCGCAGCCTCTGGCTGAGCTTGCCGCGCGCGTGGCCGAACTTGCCGCCGTGGCGCGCTACTTCGACGGTACCCTGAGCATTCACTCCGGCAGCGGCAAGCAGGCGGAGGTTTTGGAAGCGATTGGCCACTCCACGCGCGGCCGCGTGAATTACAAGATTTCCGGCGAACTGCAATTGCAGCTTTTCGACGTGCTTTCCGAGCAGCCGGCGGGCTCACCATGGCGAAAGCTGTTCGAACGCATGGTGGATCGCGCCCGGCAATGTGCCGCGCAAGGCGCCTTCGGAGCGGAGAGCGAGCTGGCCGAGCAGTACGTGAAAATGGGGCGCGAGTATTACCTGGGAGATTCCGCGCGCGGCCGCGTGGACGGAAACCTGTTTCAGGTTTTCTGGCTGGGCAATCTGGTGGGAAGCCGCGACACGCAGGCGCCCGACGGCGACCACCGCTTCTTCAAGGAGAAGCTCGACGAACTGCCGCAAGACCTGCTGGCGGAAGTGCGGCGGCGGAACTCGCGCTACATCGTTTGGCTGGCCGAGCATCTGCGCGGGTGAACGGTGTCCCCCGGTGGGGCCGAACCGTTCGACCTGCCATCCACTACGACGTAGGGGCGGTTCGCGAACCGCCCCTACGTTTTATGTGGGAAATTACTTGACTTTCGCTTTTCATTCGCCTACTATTCTCTCCTATTGACCCGTGCAGTTCCATCGCAATTCGGGCGGGTTACAAATCTCACATTACGGAGGAAACTATGGCATTGAATCAGGCATTGCTGCCGGAGTTCGACAACGAAATGGCCAACACCCGCAGGAGCCTTGAGCGGGTGCCGGACGATAAGTTGGATTGGAAACCCCACGCCAAGTCGGCGACCTTCCGCCAATTGGCGTTGCATCTGGCGCTGTTCCCAAGCTGGATTACGGAGACTCTCGAGAAGACGTCGCTGGACTATGCGCCGGTGGATGGCGAGGGCTATAAGCCGCCCGTGGTGAACTCGCGCAAGGAGCTGCTGGAGATATTTGACCGCGATCTCGTCAAGGCGCGGGCGGGTTTGGAAGCGGCAAGCGATGCGCAACTGATGGAAACTTGGAGCTTGCTCGCGGGAGAAAAGACGATCTTCTCCATGCCACGGATTGCGGTGTTCCGCAGCATGGTGATGAACCATATGATCCACCACCGCGCCCAACTGGGAGTCTACCTGCGGCTCAACGATCTCCCCGTGCCCGCCCTCTATGGCCCATCGGCGGATGAACAAGGGTGATCGTATCGTGATAGACTGATGACTGGACTTGTTAGAGCGCGAGAGGGTTAGGCCATGGGCATTGAAGAGCTGCTAGGATCAAAGCGGCAAGAGATCCTGCGCCTTGCCGAGAAGCATGGCGCACACAACGTGAGAGTCTTTGGGTCAATGGTGCGCGGTGAGGCGGGCCCGGACAGCGATATCGACCTGCTGATTGATCTTGAAACCGGCCGCAGCCTGCTCGAACATGCGGCGCTC
>Ga0326727_10006429_pt1 | contig 32248 bp, 23 predicted proteins | sample MB2enrmetagenome_FD_207643 | JGI IMG/M metagenome (GOLD analysis project Ga0326727, IMG submission 207643) | Lab enriched peat soil microbial communities from McLean, Ithaca, NY, United States - MB29MY | ecosystem: Environmental > Terrestrial > Soil > Wetlands > Peat | place: USA: New York...
TGCAGCGGGCGGCGTCGAGCAATTGAGGCGTAAGCTGAGGCGAATTGCGGATAGACATAGGCCCTCCTAGGGCAGAGGATTAGATTGCCGGGGAAAGCGGTCTCCCCGGAACGGTGTGGGGTGTTTACACGTTATCAGTATAGGACAGGTTTGTCAAGCAAAATTGTCTCCGACCATAGGCCAGAGTAGTACCAGTACCAGGGCTGGGCAGTGCCGGGCCTTGTGGTGCGGGCGTCTCGCCCGCTGTCGCGGGAGCGTCCCGCTCCCGCATGCGGGCAGAGCCTGTCCTGAGCACTGCGAAGGAATGCCCGCGAGATCGCAGGGTCGAAAAACCACCCGCAAAAAATGAGTTCGTGCTGAAAACAAAGGGGATAGCGCGAATCGGCTGGAAACTGTCAATATGACCGTTTTTCATGAGCTTTCGCGGGCCAAGGGCCCATGGGGACAGACTTCAAAGGCGAAGTCTGCCAGCCGAGAGATATCTGGCAATGCCGTGCGGGTAGGGCTTGCCCTACCCCCTCCGTCAGGGGACGGCAAGCCGTCCCCCTACAAGCGGCGCAAGGAGGGGAATCACTTTCAAACAATCATCCTGCCCGCGACAAAGCTCTTCTCGCGCGTTAAACTTCCATACATGACCGGGAAGCAACGCTTTGAGGAGCAACTCGCCGAGCTGGAGGAACTTCGCCGTCAACCGCGCGAAACGGCGGTCAAGCCGTTGCGCAAGGCGCTTGCCCAGCGCAGCAATTACCTTGTCGCGAAGGCTGCCGATCTGGTCCGCGATTTACGCCTCGGCGAATTGATCCCCGAGCTGGTCTCCGCATTCGACCGTTTCTTCCTGAATCCTCTCAAGACCGATCCCCAGTGCTGGGCGAAGAACGCGATCAGCAAGGCGCTGGCGGCGCTGGAATATCAGGAGGCTGATCTGTACCTTCGCGGCGTGCGGCACATTCAACTCGAGCCGGTCTGGGGCGGGCAGTCCGACACCGCCGCCACGCTCAGGGCCACGTGCGCGTTGGCCCTTGTCCCCTGCCGCAGTCTCTCAGAAACCGAGCTCTCGCGTCATCTCCTCGAACTCTTTGCCGATAAGGAAAAATCCGTGCGCGCCGAGGCCGCCCGCGCTGTCGAATCGGCCGGATCGCCCTCCGCGGCGCTGCTGCTTCGCCTGAGGGCAGTTCTGGGCGGGGACGAACCGGAAGTGCTGGGCGCGTGCTACAACGGCATTCTGCGCATCGAGGGCAGCGCGGCTGTGCCCTGGGTCAGCCGCTTCCTCGCCGCCGCGGACGATGCTGCCGCAGAAGCAGCCTTGGCAATTGCCGCCGACCGCTCTCCAGAGGCTTTTGCGGCCTTGCGGGATCGCTTCCTCGAAGAACCTGACCCCTGGTTCCAGGGCGTCCTGCTTTCCGCCATCGCTCTAACCCGGCAGGAAGCGGCAACCGGCTTTTTGCTCGAGCTTGTCGGGAAGCAGTCACCCCATGCGGAGGCGGCTATCGATGCCCTTCTTCGCTCGATGCCGTCTCCGGACATCGTCAAACAGCTCGAGCCGTTGATTGCCGGGAACCCGCGTCTGGCGCGCGCCATGGCCGCGCGTCGAGCGGCGTCCTCCTGAAAACTAACATATGCAGTTTCCTCGCTTCTCTGTCTCTCACGGCTGTCATTCTGAGCGAAGCGAAGAATCTCGCTCCGGTCCGTGAGGAAGCGAGGACGAAAAGATCAGAGCGAGATCCTTCGCTTCGCTCAGGATGACAGCGAAGGGCTCAGAATGACAGGGTTTTCATGGTTTCTGGGTGCCCGTCAGCCGACGGGCATGACCGACCGCTCTGAAAACGTGTAGGGGTAGGGCTTGCCCTACCCTCGTCGGGACCAGCGGAAATGCGGGGACGGCAAGCCGTCCCCCTACAAGCGGAGCGCCCGTCCCTACGATAGGAAGATTATGGAAGCCGGGCTGCCCACGGGAGTGTATTGCCCGGTGAAGGTGAGCGCCCCTGTCGCGCGGTTGATGCGAAAAGTAGTGATGGCGTCTGCGAACTGGTTGCACACGTAAAAGAAATTCCCTGTCGGATCGAAGTTGAAGGCGCGCGGATGATCGCCGCGAGTCCATTCTTCGCCGCGATAGGTCAGGGTTCCGGCGGCACCGATGGAAAACCAGGCAACGCTGTCGTGCAGGCGGTTGGAAGCGTAGAGGAATTTGCCGTCGGAGGAGATCATGACTTCGGCGGGGAAATTCGAGCCGGCGAAGCCCTTGGGGAGGCTGGAGACCGTCTGTTTCGCAGTCAGCCTGCCGTGGGCCGGATCGTAATCGAAAGCGACCACCGTAGATCCCTCTTCCTGCAACGAATAGAACCAACGGCCGCTGGGATGAAACGCGAAGTGTCGCGGTCCGTCACCCGCGGGCAATGCCACGTAGGGTGGATCGTTGGGGATGAGCTTCCCTTTCTCGGCGTCGAACTTCCAGACGAAGATGCGGTCTAGTCCCAGATCAGCCGCCAAAACGAAGCGGCCTGCCGAATCGGGCAGGACCATGTGGGCGTGAGGATGGTCGTGGCCGCTGATGGCAAAGCTTCCGGGAGGCGCGCTGGCGGCGCGCTCAGGGCCAACCGTGCCTTGATCGTGGACGACGTCGGTGGCGGGGCCCAGTTCGCCGTTCTCGTGAATGGGCAGCACGGCCACCGTTCCTCCGAAGTAGCTGGCCACCAGCACGAACTTGCCGGCAGGATGGATGCTCAGATGGGTGGGGTTGGCGCCTTCGGAACTCACCGTGTTGAGCAACGTCAAGTGACCGCTGGCTCGATCAATTGAATAGGCGCTTACCGAACCGGAGTGCGTGCCCTGGTAGTCTGGAATCCAATCCACCGAATAGAGGTGCTTCCGCGCGGAGTCAAATGCGGTAAAGGACGGGTTGGTGTCCCTCCGAATGATCTCGCGCTGAACGAGAGCGCCGTCCGCAGGATTCATTTCGAAGATGTAGATTCCCTGCCCGCGCCCGACCGAATTGTCGGGACCCTGCGGCCGGCTGTAACTCCCGACGTAAGCGAAAATCCTGTGGCGACCTGAACCCGGCTTGCTTTGCTGCGCCTGGCCCAGCAACGGCGCGGCTGCGCCCAAAGCCGCCGCGCCTTTCAGGAACCCGCGCCGCGAAGTCTTGCCTAAGACAGTTCGTTTCACATCACGCTGAGACATGTGGATCCTCACCGAAGAATTCAGCCCGTCAGCCGACGGGCGGCAGCCCGTAGCCCACGGCGCAAGCCGTGGGTCACGAAAGCCCCCCTCTCCCCCGTCCCCTCTCCCGGCCGGCGGGAGAGGGGTGCCGAAGGCGGGGTGAGGGCCATCCCACCCAGGGCTGACGCCCTGGGCTACGTTATGCCGCCCCTGACGGGGCTCTCTTAGCGACCTTTGCGGCCTTTGCGTCTTGGCGTGAAACCGGCCTGCTACTGTTCCTCCACGATCGCCACGTCCCACGGCTTCAGCGAGAGCGATTGAGAATGGCCGAGCGTATTGCCGGACAAGAGATCTTTCCCCGGCGCGTAGGAGTAGGCAAACGATTTGGCGTCGCCGGAATAGTTGAAATAGTAATGGAGCCGCTTGCCGAGGCGGTTCACGCCGTGCCTGACCCAGACCGCGGCGGGAAGTTGCTGATCGGGCCCGGCAAGGGCAGCCGCTTTCAGCACATCGAGCAGCACGCGTTTTTGCAGCGTGTCGGAAAGGTACGTCCCTTCGTAGAGCAGCGTTCCCGACCCGAAGTGATTCTCGGTGATGGCCGGCCAGCGCCCGAAGAAAGGATGGTCGTACCAGGCGCGCGGCTGGGCGTGTTCCGGCATGAGAAACTCGGCCCAGTAGCTGACCTTGTTGGCGTCGCCGGCGTGGAAGGGATCTCCTTTAAGCGCCAAAGGCTGTTCGAGGTTGGAAAATTCCTGGTAGCTGAAACCCGCCGCCTCTCGCAACGGTCCGGGTGCGCGCACCCAGCGTACCGCGGAATTCTCATTGCAAAATCCGCTCTTAAAAGTCATGACCACGTGCCCGCCATTCTTCACGTAGTCAGCGATGCGATTCAGCAGGGCATCATCGGCAATGTAGAGGGCGGGAACCAACAGCAATTTGTAACGCGAGAAATCCGCGGTCTCCGGGAAGACAAAGTCTACGCCCACATTCAGGTCGTAGAGCGCCTTATGAAGTTGGTGGACGAGTGAAACATAGTTCGCCTCAGAAGAGGACGATCCCCAATGCCGCCCGCTCTCGGCGAAGGGCATGAACTCAATCGCATTCAAAGAGTCGCGGCTCCACAAGATGGCAACGGGATTGGTGATCTTCAGGTCAACAAGATGCGGACCGATCTTTTCGAGTTCATGCGCGGTGCGCGAAACCTCGGCATAAGCGCGGTTCGGCTCCAAGTCGTGGGACAGGACTCCTTTCCAATAGGTCTCCTGATTGGCGGGAATCGATGCCCAATGCCAGTACTCCACCATATTCGCGCCATTGGCAAGATGCGTGTAAACATCTTCCCGCAACTGGCCGTCATAAGGCGGGAATTGGAAAGACGAAGTCCAATCCGTGGTTTGCGCGTTGGTCTCCGTGATCAGGAAATTCGATCCCTTCAGGGACCGGGCAAAGTCCTCGTTCAGGGACTGAGCCGCTCCGTCGAAGTGATCCTGCGCGCCGTGATAAACGTTGATGGCGGGGATATCCAGAACGTTCGCGATCGCCTGCTCGTTCACATCGGCATGCAAGGCGCCGGCAAAATCGGTGGTGACGAATTGATCGGGCCGGCGGTATTGGCGGACCAGGGCAGCTTGCCAGGCGAGAAAGTCGGTCACCCGCATCTCGGACCAGCGCGACCACTCGAGTTTATAGCCGGTGCTTTGAGCGCTGTCGCGCGTGGGCAGGTCTTCCCAGGTATTGACGTCCTCGCCCCAATAGTTGAGGAACCACGCCTTGTTCATGCTGGCGGTATCGCCGAACTTGTCGCGCAGGTGGCTCATGAAACCCAGGAAAACGTCGCGATTCGAGGCGCCATAAGACGACGTCTCGTTGTCGAGTTGCCACCCGATCACCGCAGGACTGTCTTTGTAGTGTTCCACCATATTGCGAATCACCCGTTCGCAATAGAAGCGGTAAACGGGACTATCCGTGTCCATGTTCTGACGCATACCGTAAAAGGTTTTTGCGCCGCCCAGCGGCCGCGCCAGTACTTCCGGGTGCTGGTGATATAGCCAGGTAGGAATCGAGTAAGTGGGTGTTCCCATGATGACCTTGATTCCCGCTTTGCCCATGGCCTCAACAACCCGGTCCATCCACGCATACTCGAAATGGCCGTCCGCGGGCTCCCACAAACTCCAGGTGGATTCCCCCATGCGCACCACGTTAAGGCCGGCATCTTTCATCAGGGCGACGTCCTTATCGAGCCGGTCGTAGGGCATGTACTCGTGATAGTAAGCTGCCCCGTAAAGCACGTTTGGCAAGGCTGGAGTGGCGGAAGAGTCCACCGTCTGCGCCTGGGCAGCGCTAATCCCCAGGCTGAGATAAAAGACGGCCAAGGCGGCCATGCCAACCCGAAATTTCGCGCGAATTAATGAGTATTCCGGCTGCATTATGAACCTCCGGGATTCGCACCCTCGCTTTGGAGTGCGGCAGCGGAGCTACCGCCTTTGCTTGGGAGCAGGTTAATATAGCATCGTTTATAATCCTTGGTGGGGTGAGCTTACTAGCGATGCGGTTCGGCCTGCGGTCCGGGATCGCGGCAACTTCAAGTAATTCTCAGGAGATAACAATATGAAGTATCGGAAGCTCGGGAACACGGGGCTGATCGTCAGCGAGGTGGCGCTCGGCACCATGCAGTTCGGCAGCAAGATGAACTTGGGAAACCTAGGCCAGGAAGAGACCACGCGCATGGTGAAGCAGGCTCTCGAGAGCGGCATCAACTTCATCGATACCGCGGATGTCTACAGCCTCGGTGAGAGCGAGGCGCTGGTCGGCAACGCCCTGAAAGGCCTGCGCAGTGAGATCGTGCTGGCCACCAAATTCCGCCTTCCCATGGGCGCGAATTTCAACCGCAGCGGAGCGACCCGCGTAAATATACTCCGCGAAGTCGAGGACAGCCTGCGGCGGCTCCAGACCGATTACATCGATCTGTACCAGGTGCACGGATGGGACAGCAACACGCCCCTCGAGGAAACCGTGCGGACGCTCGACGATGTGGTGCGCCAGGGGAAGGTGCGCTATATCGGGCTCTCGAATCTCATGTCGTGGCAAGCCGCTACCGCCATAATGCTTCAGGAGCGGCTGGGGCTTGAGAAATACGTAACCGCCCAGATGTATTACAGCCTTGTCGGCCGGGGCCTCGAGCACGAGTTCCAATCGTTCGCCGAGTATTACAACATCGGCATCCTGGTCTGGAGCACCCTGGCCGGCGGATTCCTATCGGGCAAATACACTCGCGCCAACCCGGCGCCCAGCGGCACGCGTTTTGGAGACTCAGGCCAGTTCGTGCCTTTCGATAAAGAGATGGGCTATCGCCTGGTGGACGCGCTGAAGGAAGTGGCTGCCCGCCATGGCGTCAGCCCGGCGCGTGCGGCGATCGCATGGACGCTGGGCCGGCCCGCGATCAGCAGCGTGATCATCGCAGCGCGCAAGGCCGAGCACCTTGACGACAACATCCGCGCCGTCGATCTTCAGCTCAGCGAAGATGACGTGCGGCTGCTGGACGCCGCGTCCGATCCGGGCATTCCCTACCCGAAGTGGATGGTCCTGCAACTCGACACCGCCGAAGATCCTCGCTCCAAGATCCTTCACCCCGAGCGCTACAAGGATGGCGGCGTGTGGAAGGACTTGCGCGGCACGCGCTGGCCCGGGTGAAAGGGAAGCGCAGACCTCCTTGTTCAGAATGAATTCTTCTTCGGGTGCGCGCGGAGAGGGCTTCGAGCGATCCATAAGCTGCGCTCGCGAAGTTTTTCGAGCAGCTTGATTTTCTCGGCGAAAGAAAGCGCCCTGAGCCGTCGCCGCGTGGCCCGCTTACTCTCCAAGACTCGACGCATCCAATCGGTCATGATCTGCCTCGGTCGAATTTGTAGGGGCGCACCGTGGCGTGCTCCTACGGGCTGTCCTCACCCACCAAGAAGTAGCGTAGTGCCGCGGCCCAGGAAAGTGCCGCAGAGGAGGGCACACGACGCCCACCTCTGCGCTACCGAATTTGATTACAACGACTGAATCTTCCGTCCGCTTTCATCCCACACGGCAAGCGTCTTGTTGAAATAAGAATGATTCGCCATATGGCATGCGATCGCGGTGTTTTTGCCGTACACCGCATCCTCAACGGAAGGCTGCCGGGTGCGCACCGACTCCATGAAGTTGTTCATGTGATCGACCTGGTAGTCGTAATCGGGAGGAGCCTGGAAGCTTTCCGCGGATTGGATCAGCTTATGCTTGCCGGGCAAGGTCCCCGGATGGTCCTTGTGCCACTCCTCCAGATATTGCTCGCGCGTTTTTTCCGCCCATCCCAGAATCGAATAACCTTCCGGCTGCGGTTCCGTGTTCTGGGGCGTGACGGTGAGCACGTCGTTCCTGAGTTCCATCGTCCCCTTGGTGCCGAAGTAACGCACCACGTAGGGTGATTCGTTGTTCAAGTTGCAGCGCATGGCAAGGCGGAAGCTGGGATACTCGTACAACGTCCAGATCAGATCCGGCGCCTCGCGGTTTTCAGTCCAGCGCAGAATGCCTCCCATGCTGGCGGCGCGCAACGGCGGTGCGGTGATCCCGGCAATGAAGTGGATTCCCGTCAGCATATGCACATAGAGATCTCCGGGCAAGCCTTCGCCGTAATCCCGGAAGCAGCGCCAGCGGAAGAAGCGAATCGGGTCGAAAGGCCGCTTGGGCGCGTCGCCCAGAAAACGGTTCCAATCAATGGTCTGCTCGTTGGCGTCCGGCGGAATCGGGTAAACCCAGGCGCCGCTCGCGTCGTTGCGATCCAGGCAAGCTTCAACGGCAGTCACCTGCCCCAGGACGCCGCTATCGAAGATCTCCTTTCCCTTCGCAAAAACGATGGAACTGCGGCACTGGCTGCCGACCTGCACAATGCGGTTGTGTTTCTGCATAGCGTCGATCATGGCGAACGCCTGATCAACAGTGTGGGACATCGGCTTCTCGCAATAAACGTCTTTGCCCGCCGCGCAGGCGTCCTGTACGATTCTGGCGTGCCAGTGGTCCGGCGTGGCGACCAGCACAGCATCCACGTCGTTGCGGTCCAGGATGGCGCGGTAGTCCTTGGTGGTGAAGATCTCTCTCCTGGAATATTCTTTGGCAGCGGTCAGACGGCCGTCATAAAGATCGCAGGCGGCGACAATCTCCGTGCCCGGGCAGTTCAGCGCTGCCTGCAAGATGGTGCAGCCCTCCACTCCCGTCCCGATGGAAGCGAAGCGAACGCGGTCGCTGGGCGGAACGACGCGCGCCGCGGCACGAAGCGGGCGCGGCGAGAGCAGTGTGGTTTTCACCGCCGATCCCAGCGCCGCAACCCCTGCGCCGGTCTCGATGAATTCTCGACGATTCATTTGATGACTATTCATTATATGTGTCCCTCCCTTGGAACGAAGGCAGGGCAAGCCCCGCCCCGACAACTTGTAGGGAGACGGCTGCCCGTCCCCCTGAGCGAAGAAATCTGGAAAGAGGCGATCCGTGTAGCCTGCTTTGAGCCGGCACAAGGGCTGCCCCTGCGGCTTCAGCAATACTCTATATGGTTAGAACTGCAGCTTCAATCCAAACTGGATGAGCCGGGGATCGCGCGCCCCGTTTATCCCGCCAAATGCCACCCCGGAAGCGATGCTCGTATTGATACTACTGAACGAAGGGTGGTTGAACGCATTGAGAAACTCCGCCCGAAACTGGAAGTTGAGATTCTCCCTCACTTTGGTGTTTTTCCCTAGCGAAATATCCCAATTGTTCGTGCCCGGTCCGTGCAGGATCCCGTAAGCAGAATCGCCATACGTCAGGTACGCCGGGTCGGCGAAGGCCGCAGTATTGAAATACTCCGCGACCGTCTTCGGCCCGTTAACACTCTGGCCGGAAACCCGGTCGGCGCGTTCCGAGCCCATCCCCGCCACTCCCGCGAAGGCTTCCGTGGCATAAATCGAGTATGCATTCCCGGAATCGAACGAGGTGATGCCAGACAGGACCCAACCGTCCAGGAGCCTGCCCTGAAAGCCTTTCATGGCTTTTGCAAAAGGCAGTTCCCAAACGTAGTTAAAGGTCAGCATCTGGGGTCGGTCATAGGTGGCCAAGCCCCGTTCGGCCGAGAGGTCATAGCTGTTCTGAGGCGTGGCCGCATCGTTGTCCGCGTCCGCGAGGGTCTTCGACCAGGTGTAGGCGGCCTGGAACGAAAGCCCTTTGGCAAACCGCCGGTTTACGGAAGCCTGCAAGCTGTTGTAATTCGAAACCGCGCTCGGCTCGTAGTAAGAAATATAACCAAGACCCTGGTAGGGCAGCAGGTCATATCCACCCGAGTTGCCTTGCAGTACATCCAGGTTCGGGGTTGTCGCTTGATTCAAATTGCGGATGCGCAAAAGGTGAGTTCCTTTGCTCCCCACATAGCTCACATCGAGCACGGTATCCGGCAGGATCTCCTGCTGGACGCCCAGTGACCACTGTTGGTTGTACGGCACACCGAAATGAGGAGCCATGTCACTGATCCCCATCACGCTTTCGGGGCTCAAGGCGCCCGCCGCGGGATTGCTGAGTTCGGTGGGCGAAACCGTTTCCGTCTGCATGAAGGGTGGGTTGCCCTTCATCCCCAGGGTGTAGGGAGCCCAGCGGTCATAGTACACGCCGTAGCCGCCGCGGACTGAAGTCTTGTGATTTTTGAAAACATCCCAGGCAAAACCCAGACGAGGAGCGAAGTTCTTCTTGCCCGGTGAGTAGACGGCCTCGCCGAAAGGCGACTTGATGGCGCCCGATTGGTACATGGGTGGAATCACCGCGTTGCTGGCAACGTAGATGCCGTTCATGAAATTGTAGTTCGCCGGCGAGAGGATCGACCCCCACGGGTCCACGCTAGGAGCGTTGGAAGCGTTGAAGTATGCCGGATCGAAGTTGGAGAGCAGCCCGTGGGCATCGTGCTCCGAAGTGAAGAGGCTGTAGCGCAGGCCGTAATTCAAGGTGAGGTAGGGCGTCACCTTGAAGTTGTCCTGGGCATAGGTCTCAAAATCCCAGTAACGCAGGATTTGGTGGGTATTGGTGGAGTTTTCGGAATAGCTATACGCCGCGCCCAACAACATGTCAGCCACCGCGTCTCCCGGCACCGCGGAAAGGTTGTTGGGATCATAGGTGCCGATTCCGCTAAATGTGTAGGTCCCATCCATGTTATCAATTGCTTGGTCTTCACCTTTGCCTTGGCGGGTGAGTAATGCGCCAAACTCGAAATTGTGCTTACCCTTAACCCAGGAAAGGTTGTCGGTGAGCTTCGAGTAGAAATAAGTGTTGCGGAAGGGCCAGTAGACAGAAAGACTCGCATAGTCGCCCGTCCAAAGATTGAACGAGGGAATACGGTCCTCAGAGTTTCCTTCGACGTTCGACGGGAACAGATAGGGTAGATCCAACCCCGCAGCGCGCGCGCGGGAGGCAGTGGAGTCCTCTGTGATGCGGATAAGATTGTGGTCGTAGCTGTATTGGAATTCGTTGATCAAGGAAGGTGAGACGGAATACGTCGCGTTCACCATCGCGTTCTGAAGGGGCTCGAATTCGTAGCTGCCTGCCACGTTGGGGAAGGCATTCTCGTGCCACAGGCCATAGGGAGATAGGATGCTGTCATTGTCTTGGGTGTAGCGTCCGTAAAGCGTGAGTTTCTCCGTCGGCTTGTAATCGAGGCGGAAGAGTTCCTCTCGCGTCTTGGTGGTGTCCGGGTTGGACGAAGAATAGTTGTAGCCTGGGATCTGAACGGCGGGGTTGGGACTCGGCCAGTACGTGTTGAGAAGCAAGGTGGCATTATGATCGATGCAACTGGGATTGACGGTGCTCACCCCGTTCGCCGAGGTCACGCAGGGCGCGCCCGCCGGAGTGGTCTTGCCCGAGTTGTTGGTCAGGGTCTCATTAAAGATACCCGCTTTTTCGGCCGCGGTCGGAACGTAGGTCAGAGTCGTCCCACCGCTTTGGATGATGCGCCGAAATTCCTGCGACCAGAAAAAAAAGACCTTGTCCTTCTTAATGGGTCCACCCAATACATACCCGAAATTGTTGTAGCGGTTTTCGGGCCTTGCCGTGCCGGGCATTGCGGCGCCGGTGGTCGGATTGGTCTCGTCATAGGCGAAGAAATTCCGGGCGTTGAGCTTGTCGTTGCGCAGGAACTCGAACAGACTGCCATGGAACTGGTTGGTGCCGGACCGCGTAATCAAGTTGATCGTGGCGCCGGCGCTGCGCCCCGTATCCGCGCTAAAGGAAGAGCGTTGCACGCGGAATTCTGCCAGCGCTTCCAGGTTGGGAGTTACGCTGTTGTTGCCGTTGTAGACGTCGATGTTGTTGGCGCCGTCAATGAGGTAATTGTTCTGGTTCTCGCGCATCCCGTTGACGGAAACCGACGCCATCGAAAGGGAGGCAAACCCCGGCTCGCTCACGATGTCTGAACTCACACCCGGCTCGAGCGTCAGCATCTGGATGAACTGGCGCGTGCTGAGTGGAAGTTCGCGCGTCTGCGTACCGGACACCGTGTTGCCGACCTCCGCGCTCTCGGTCGCCACGGGTGTAGCGTTCGCCTCCACCGTAACTTGCTGCGTCACCAATCCGATTTTGAGCGTCAGGTCAACTCGAGCCGTCTCACTGGCACTCAAAGTGATCCCCGTCCGCGCGCTCTTGGTGAATCCTTTCGCTTCGGCGGCGATCTCATAGGTGCCGACCGGCAGGAACGAAACTTGATACTCACCGGCGGCCGTGGTGGCGGCGCTCCAGGTAAAATTAGTGTTTAAGTTTTTGATGGTAATACTGGCTCCTGGGATGAGAGCCCCCGAGGAGTCGACGACCACTCCCGCGATGGTTCCCGTGCTCTGCTGGGCACACAGAACCGAAGGCACAATAAGCAGGGCTATTAAGACAAGCCATTTTGACCTCATCTTCGTGTCTCCTTTCCATGATTCAACATGGACTTTCTGCCGACCATTGCACTGACTGATTGCTCCAATAACCTAGCTGCCAACAAGATCATGCAACCACATCGGGCGCTTGCACCTGGGAGGGACTTGCCGCATACGCGTAGTCCGGCAATTAAATGGCCAAGCAGTGGGTGTCATGCGTACTGGTAATAAGTTGAAAACACATTCGCTTCTCGGGAAATACGAGCAATGATGATATAATTTTCTGGACATATCCAGATTTACATATACAGTTTTTGAAATAGCGACAAAAAGCCGCTCATCACGGCTTCACACCGTCACACGATACTCCTAAAGCGCGATCGATTCCAGAACATCGTGCTTCACTTCGATCTTTTCGCTTGCGCTTTAGTCGCATCTGCATGTTATAAGACCTTTGCTGGAAGCTTTGCAGTCGGCTACGCTATTGATTTCCTCCCGGGCTCACGGAAGAATAAGGCCGGGGGATTGTTGGGGGGCGACAATGGATCTCCGTCGGATTCCTAGTTGTTTCGCGTGGCGAATATTTGGGGTGGTCGTCCTTTGGCTCGCGGGCGTCGCGGCAATCGCGGTCAGGACGCCAAGTCAACAGAGCACGGGGATTGGGCAGCCTGTGCAACAGGAATCAAGAGAGGGACAATTGCCGGCCGTTCGACTGGACGGCAACTACTTCTCGCGCGAAGGACGCCGCTTCATCCCCGTGGGCGCCAACTGGGTTCCCGCTCAAACTGCCATGGCGTGGCCTTACGAGTGGGATCCGAAGTCGGTGGAGGCGGATTTCGCGCGCATGCACGAACTGGGTTTCAACACCATACGTCTCGATATGGTCTGGGCATGGTTCGAGCCGCGGCCGGGCGATTTCAACCCCGAGGCTTTCAAGGGGCTCGATTTTCTTGTTTCCCTGGCTCACCGCTATCACATTTACCTCCATCCCATGCTCTTGATCGGTGGAGAAGTGGGGGAAGCCTTTTGGGACGTGCCGTATCGTCAGGGTCGTAATCCCCAGTCTGACCCGTACATGCTGCGACTGGAGACCGACTTCGCCGCCGAGTTTGCTCGTCGTTACAGCAAGGAAACCGCCATTCTGGCCTGGGATCTGACGGACGAGCCTCCTTTCTGGATTTCTGATCAGACAACAGATTCCATGGCCATCAACTGGACGCGCCTGCTTAGCGGCGCCATCCATCGCTACGATTCCCTCCATCCGATCGTGGTGGGGACCAGCATGGAAGATGTGGGACGCGGTCCCTTCCGTCCTGACAACCTTCGCGACGACGTCGATTTCTTCAGCGTGCACCCTTACTCAATCTACTCCCAGAAGCTTTTTCCGGATGCCATGCTTTCCGCGCGAGGAACGTACGCCGCGGCGCTCGAAACGGCTCTTTCCGGAAGCGCCGGGCATCCGGTCATGGTGCAGGAGATCGGGGCTTCTGCGGCGCAATACGAACCCGAGCAGATCGCGGCGTACCTTCGGGCAAATCTCTACTCCGCGTTGGGGGCCGGAGCGGACGGGTTCCTGATTTGGTGCTATACCGACGCCGCACCACGGCAGTATCGCCTTGTCCCTTATCTGCGTTCGCCGCATGAAACCCAATTCGGATTGACGACTTGGGATGGGAAAGAACGCGCCACGGGGAAAATGTTCGAAGACTTCGAAAAGACCGTAGGAAGGCTGGACCTTGCCGGCGTTGAGCCGGCGTCCGCCACAGCCGGCATCATCGTCCCTGATGAATGGTCGAAGCCCTACGGTGACGAATCCCATTTCGGACTCACTGGTCCCGCAATTGTTCCCTATACGTCAACCGACGAAGGTGGCGCGGTGGCTGGACAGAAGCTGCCCGATCTGTCGGAGGAGAATGATTGGTTGACGGGGAGTTGGCTCTCGGCGTTCATCCTGGCGCGACAAGCGGGCTTGAAGGCGGATTTCCCCCGCGAGTATTCGGATTGGCAATCGCGGCCGTTGTTGTTGCTGCCCTCGCCGTTGACCAGCACGGACAATTTCCTCGTTCACGTGCACTCCGACTTCTGGGAAAAGGCGCGCAGGTACGTCGAAAACGGCGGGGCCCTTTACGCTTCGCTTTGCGGAGACGCCGCGATTCCGGAGATGGAAAGCCTCTTCGGAGCCCGTCTGGTGGATCATTCTCCCGTTAGCGATGTGACGTTGAAAGTGGTGACTGATTGGAGCGGCCTGAAGAGTGGTGACACTTTCCATTATTCCGGTGGCGGCGGGCCCCGGCAATGGGCGGCGACACTCAACGTACGGGGCGGCGCCACGATTGCAGTTGACCAGGACGGGCGCCCAGCGCTCGTCGCCAATCACCTGGGCAAAGGCTTCACGCTCGTCTGCGCCTATCCGCTGGAAACCTATTTGGCAAATGCCCCCGCTGCCTTCGATAAAGAGGAGAGTTCCTACCGGATTTATCAGGCGTTTCGCGATTGGGCGGGAATCAAACCCCGCTTCCGTACCGGCCAACCTTCCGTAGAGGCAATGTCGCTGGACGCGCGGGACCACGGTTATGTTATCGTTGTCAATCACCACGGCAAGTCCGAGCATGTATCGGTAGCTTCTGCGGAACCATTGAAGTCAGTCCGGCGCCTGACGTCCGACGGAGAACAGCCGGTGTCGTTTCAGGGTTCGCAGTGGGAATTGGATTTGCAGCCGTACGGCGCGGCGGTCTTCGCGTGGAAATAGAGTACGCGCGGCCCTTGTGGCCGCCCTTGCGCGGGATTCAACCCCTCTCCCCCTTGGGGGAGAGGGTGGACCGCAGCCGGCGTTCTCATCAGTCCGTCAGCCGACGGAGCCGGGTGAGGGGGTCGTTCGGCTGCAGCGAAGGGAATTGCAATGATTGGCGCAGTTGATATCGGCGGAACCAAAATAGCCGCGGGGGTCGTGGACGAGGAAGGACGCGTCTTGGCCAAGGCGGAGTGCCCCACCGACGTGCCCCGGGGCTTCGCCGATGCTATGCGACGTGTGGCCGAAATGCTCGCTCAATGCCTCGGCCAAACGGGGATTAAAGGAATCGGCATTGGGTGCACAGGGCCGGTGGACCCGGTTTCGGGCGCGCTGGGCAATGTCAATCTGCTTCCGGGTTGGGAGGGGGGCAACCCGGTTGAGACGCTGTCAGCGAAATTCGGTGTGACGGCGGCGATGGAGAATGATGCGGACGCGGCAGGCCTCGGAGAAGCGGTCTGGGGAGCCGGCAAGGGAAAAGTCCGCCTGGTCTATGTGACCATCAGCACCGGAATCGGCGCGAGCGTGATATTGGAAGGCAAGGTCTATCGCGGGGCCGGCGGCTGCCATCCCGAGATCGGACACCACGTGGTTGAACCCTCGGGTCCGCCTTGCTCTTGCGGCGCTCGGGGTTGCTGGGAGAGCCTGGCCAGCGGCCCGGCCATGGTGGAGTGGGTTAAGGCCAACGCTTCGGGCAATTACGGCGGCCAGGAGTTGAGCGCCAAGCTCATCTGCGCGCGGGCCGCGGAGGGCGCCGAATGGGCCCGGCGCGCCGTGGAGCGCGAGGGCTACTACCTGGGGGTGGGCCTCGCCAATATCGTCAGTGTGTTTACCCCGGATGCCATCGTGCTAGGTGGCGGCGTGATGAAAAGCGCGGATTTGTTTCTGGATCGCATTCGTCAGGTCATTCGCGAAAATTGCCGCCTGGTGCCCTACGAACGTGTGGAGCTTTCACTGGCGTCCCTGGGCCCGGACGTGGCCCTGATTGGCGCGGCCCAGGTCTGGCAGCATCGCTTCGCGAGGTAGAGGCGGTCACTCGGGCCGCCAGCCTCACCTCGATTTATGCCCTCTCCCCCTTTGGGGAGAGGGTGTCGCGCTCCGGCGCTTTCATCCGCCGGAGCGTGACGGGTGAGGGGGTACTTCGAGATTGACACTCTCTGGAGATCATCGTGCCTGCTAATACTAATTACACCATTATTGAAAACGAGTACGTCCGTGACATCCTGGACCAGCCTCGGGCGCTGGAGGCGACGCTCCGTGGTCTCAGCGTGCCCGAAGCTTTCCCGCAGATTTTCGGGCGATTAGAAAAGGGAGAAATACGCAGGATTGTCCTGACGGGGATGGGATCGTCTTTCTATGCCCTCCACCCTCTGCACGCGCGCCTTACGGCCGCCGGCCTTTCCACTGTGATGCTCGAGACTTCAGAGTTGCTGTACTATTACCCAAGCCTGTTGGAGGAGCGAAGCCTGGTCGTCGCGGTTTCGCAATCCGGGCGCAGCGCTGAGATCGTTCGTCTTCTTAACGACAACGGACGCCGCTTCGCGACCATCGGGGTCACGAACACGGCCGACAGCCCTTTGGCCTTGCAGTCCGGTAGTACTTTTTTGACGAAGGCGGGAGAGGAATTCTCGGTTTCCTGCAAAACCTATGTGACGGCTTTGATGGCGCTGCATCAGTTGGGATCTCTTCTGACCGGTGCGAATCCCCACGAGACCACTGCCGAACTGGCGCCGGCGGTTCCCGCGGTTCGAGGCTACCTGGAACGCTGGCGCGATCACGTCGTCGAGTTGGCCGCTTGCCTGGAAGGCGCCCGCGACCTCTTCCTGGCCGGGCGGGGAGACTCGCTCGCCGCTGCCGGGACCGGTGGACTCATCATTAAAGAGTCGACCCACCGCCACTCCGAGGGAATGAGCAGTGCCGCGCTCCGGCATGGGCCATTCGAGATGCTCAGCCAGGAGACGGTGGTTCTGGTTTTCGAAGGCGACGAGAAGACCAGGGCATTGAACCTAAGACTGGTCGAGGACGTCCGCCGGAACGGCGGCAGAGCGGAATTGATCGGGCAGAACGCGGGTCTCTCTTCGCTGCGCCTTCCGGACGCGCCGCAGAGTGTGTTGCCGATTCTCGAGATCCTGCCCGTCGAGATGGTCACTCTGGCATTGGCTGCGCAAGCCGGCCGCGAGGCCGGCCGCTTTACTCTGGGGTCGAAGGTAACCGTCGCCGAGTAGACGTGACACTCCGGGCCGGTCCTTCAGACCTCTCCGGGGCAACCCCAAGGGTTGCCCCGACAACGCAGAACTTGTGAAGAGATTCGAAGACCTGTCATCCTCAGCGGAGCGAAGGATCCCCGCAGTTGTAGGTAAGTGGCGAAATCAACAGCGACTGCCGAGATCCTTCGCTTCGCTCAGGATGACAGCGGTTTGATTTCTTCACCGCTTCGCAGAGTTAGGGGGCTCCATTCAACCATGACTCGTAGCAGGTACATGGTGGCTCTGGTCCTTACCACCTTCTTTGTTATCTCGTTCCTAACCAACATCCTGGGTCCTATTATCCCGGATATTATCAAGAGCTTTCACGTCAGCCTCACCGCCACAGCCCTGTTGCCGTTTTCGTTTTTTATTGCCTATGGAGTGCTTTCAATTCCCGCCGGATTTCTGGTGGAGGCGTGGGGAGAAAAGAAGGTCATGCTGGCCTCGTTTGCGGTGGCGCTGGCCGGCGCGTTGTTTTTCGCGCTTTTGCCGGTGTATCAAGTTTCACTTGTCTCGCTTTTTCTAATCGGCGGAAGCATGGCCGCGCTACAGGTGGCGATCAACCCTCTTTTGCGCGTCGCGGGCGGCGAAGAACATTTCGCATTCAACGAGGCGTTTGCCCAGTTGGTGTTCGGCGCCGCATCGTTTGTGAGCCCGCAGGTTTACTCTTACGTGGTCCTGCACCTCGAGGCTCCGGCAAAGGAAAACCTCCCGCTGAGAGCTTTGAGCCGAGTGGTTCCGGCCAGTTTGCCCTGGGTATCCATGTACTGGATCTTCGCGGTGGTTATTGCCCTGATGCTGATCGCGCTGTGGACGTCCCGCTTCCCGCAGGTGATGCGCACGGAAGAGGAGAGGGCCGGCGCCCTCGAGATGTACGCGCATCTGATGAAAAAGCCGGTCGTCCTGCTGTTCTTTGCCAGCATCTTCATGTACGTGGGCTCCGAGCAGGGAACCGCCGACTGGATCTCCGAATTTCTTGCGCACTATCACGGCTACGATCCGCACACCACGGGGGCTGCGGCGGTAGCCTGGTTCTGGGGGTTGATGACGGCGGGCTGCGCGCTGGGCATGTTGCTGCTTAAGCTGTTGGACAGCCGCAAAGTGCTGCTCTATTTCAGCCTCGGCGCGCTCGCCTGCCTGACGGTGGCCTTGTTTGGGCCGGGACCCGCGTCAAAACTGGCGTTCCCTGCTATGGGTTTTTGCGCGTCGGTAATGTGGCCAATTATCATTTCCCTGGGACTCAACTCCGTGGCGGAATATCACGGGCCGCTCGCCGGCATACTCTGTGTCGGAATCATGGGGGGAGCTATCGTGCCGCTGATTATCGGGCGAGTCGGCGATGCGTTCGGCCTCCGCACGGGGATGATGTTCCTCTACGTAACCTTTGGCTGGGTGCTCATCGTCGCCTTCTGGGCTAAACCTCTGATCGCCAACGTGACCCTTCGAGATAAGAAGGCACCGCAAGTGGTAATCTGAAAATCGTTGTCCGTTGTTTGTGGTCCGTCGTCAGTTGCTGCTCTGTCATTCTGAGCGAAGCGAAGAATCCCCGCAGTTCCTTTTGACCCTTGAGACTGCGGAGATTCTTCGCTTCGCTCAGAATGACAGCCGTGGTGCGAAGCGCCGGCAGCGGACCATGGACAACGGACCACGGACAACGGACGATGGCGCGTCGTTACTTTCTTAAATAGTCCAGGAAGAATTTCACCTTCACAGGTTCAGCTTCAGGCATTGGTCCAACACGCTCTCCCAATTCCATCGTCTTGTGGCTGGAGGGGTCATAGCTTGGCCATCGCGGCAGGCGTGATCCATTAGGATCACCAGCTTTGGCAAAGCTGGACCAATAGGACGCCATGATATCCGAGAGCTTGAAGTCCACCGGTTTCCACGGACGATCGAGCAGCTTGAGGGTCTCGAAGATGTACGGAACTTCCGAGGTGTGGAAGGCGCCGAATTCAGGATGCGCAGGCCACGGTGTGGGGCGATCGAAGAAGTAGGTGTAAACCCTCCCACTTCTCTTCAACTGGCTCTCGCACCAAAAATCGATGGAGACTCGCGCCCGGTCTGTTTGGCTCGCCGTCTTGGCGGCGGGCACGTCGGTATCTTTCGCGACGGGATAGAGCTTCAAGAAAGTTGTAGCCATGTCGCCATACGTCTTCTGCACGGTGGTCGTGTAAGAGGCGACGGTGGGTGCCGTGGGCGGGCCGAAGCCGCCAGCGAACGCAGCATCGCCTGCAACCATCCCGACGACAAGCGGGACTTCGCGCGACGGATGTTCCGCGGTGAGCACCCATCCGTCCGTCACGGGATAAGCGGAATACGAGGGCGCGCCTTTGCTGCCGGGCGTCGCCAAGAAGAACTCCGAAGCGGGCAGCGCGCGCAACTCGGCGAGCGAGTGAGCCCCCTTCGCTTCGGCGTATTTGAAGCCTTGTTGCTCCCTCTGCCCGAGCGTTTCTCCTCCGCCATGCAGGTTCTCGGGAAACAATCCGGGGCCGCTCTCAGCGATGGCCCTGGCGAACAAGCCCTTGGCGAGCGGCGAACGCATCAGGCCGGCGACGGAGATGGCGCCTGCGGACTGCCCAAAAATCGTGACGCGGCCGGGGTCGCCGCCGAAAGCGGCAATGTTCTTTTGCACCCACTCGAGGGCCGCAATCTGGTCCAGCAATCCGTAGTTCCCCGAAGAGTGATGTGGCGACTCTTTCGTCAAGTCGGGATGCACAAGGAAGCCAAGCGGACCGACCCGATAGTTGGAAGTAACCACAATCACACCCTGTCGAGCAAGCACTGCTCCGTTGTAAACTGCGACCGAACTCGAGCCTTCGTTGAATCCGCCGCCATAAAAATAGAGCATGACGGCGCGTTTCTCGTTGGTGGATTTCGCGGGGGTCCAGACATTCAAGAACAGACAATCCTCGCTCACAGCGCCTTGGGTCATGAATTCTTCCGTCCAGGGAAGCCTCGAACCAGGCTGATTCTGCATGCAGCTCGCACCGAAATGGTCGGCCGTTCGCACGCCCTCCCAGCGGTTGGCGGGCTGCGGAGGACGCCAGCGCAGTTCCCCAAGCGGCGGCGCGCCAAAGGGAATGCCCAGGTAGGCCGTGACATCGTTTTTGTCTGTTGTTCCCGAAATCAAGCCGCTGCCGATTCGCACCGGCTTCTGCGAGCCATTCGGCGACGCGCCGATCAGTAAAAGTGCCGAGCCGACTAAAACCAGTTTAGCGAAGGTGGACATTGGGGACTCCTGACCCTTGCCGTTGACAATAGTTATTAAACCGACGGCAGTATACACCGCGCCGCTCGGGTTGTTGTAAGGGAACTCGAGTGGTGTCCCAGGGCGGCGGAAAGGCCACGCCTGCGCCGCGATTCCACTCTCGCAATTCCCTGGGGGATTTGATAACCTTTGGCGGCGCGAGTAGCTGGTGAACATCGCATGCCATACGCGAGCGCGTTGACGGCGATTAAACGGAGAAGCCCATGATCAACTGTAATCGCGTTATCGCAAGCAGCGTTCTAATAAGCGTCGCTATTCTGGCGAGCACGGCTTCGGCGGCTGACCGCGTCAAGACCGCAAGCGGCATTCTGGAAGGCACGGTCAACGCGGACTCTTCGCTGAGGATTTTCAGAGGTGTTCCCTTCGCGGCTCCTCCCGTGGGCGATTTGCGCTGGCAACCGCCGCAGCCGGTCAAGCATTGGAGCGGCGTGCGCAAAGCCGTAGACTTCGGTCCCCGTTGCATGCAGGCCAGGGTCTTTGACGACATCGGATTTCGCAGCAAAGAGATGAGCGAGGACTGCCTCAACCTGGTGATCTGGGCTCCTGCCCGATCGAAAAACCAGAGGCTTCCTGTTTATCTGTGGTTCTACGGCGGCGGGTTCGCTGCCGGAGCCAACGACGAGGCCCGGTACGATGGCGAGAGTTTCGCAAAGCACGGCATCGTCGTGGTGAACGCGAACTACCGTTTGGGCGTATTCGGCTACCTCGCTCACCCTGAACTCACCCAGGAATCTCCGCACAAAGCGTCCGGCAACTACGGACTGCTCGATCAGGTTGCAGCGCTTGAATGGGTGCGGCAAAACATTGCGGCATTCGGCGGCGATCCGCAAAAGGTGACTATCGGCGGAGAATCGGCTGGATCGCTTTCAGTCAGCGCGCTGATGGCATCCCCACTCTCACGCGATCTGTTCCAGCAAGCGATCGGCGAGAGCGGAGCATTTTTCGGCCCGGTGGGCGGGCGCGGTCAATCAACACTGGCTGAAGCTGAAAAAGAGGGCGCGCAGTTCGCCGCGAAAATCCAAGGCGGCAAGAACCTTGCCGAGTTGCGGGCCATGCCGGCCGGGGATCTAGTCCGCGAGGCGTCGAAGAAGGACAACGGATTCGGCTTTTGGCCCATCGTGGATGGATACTTCCTTCCCTCCGACGTGCCCTCCATCTTTGCACAGGGAAAGCAAAACCACGGTGCCCTTCTCGCCGGTTGGAACGCGGACGAGTCTCGGATGGATGTGCTGATGGCAAAGGAGAAGCCTAACGCCAAGACCTTCGCCGAGCAGTTGCGCCGCGAATACGGGTCTCGGGCCGACGATGCCCTCAAGGTGTACGGAGCATCGACCGACGAGCAGGCGCTGCAGTCCGCCGGCGATCTGGCCAGCGACCGGTTCATTGTCTTCGGTACATGGAAATGGCTCGACGAGCAAACAAAAGCCGGAAACACGGTTTACCGGTACCAATTCGACCGCACTGTCCCGATTCCGGAGGCCGACAAGGGAACGGGTTTAAAGACCTTCGGGTCGCCGCACGCTGCGGAGCTCGAGTATGTATTCACCATGCTCGATTCAAAAAAAGCAGACTGGCAGCCTGATGATTACACTGTAGCCAAAACGATGAACGACTATTGGGCGAACTTCATAAAGACAGGCGATCCCAACGGCTCCGGCCTGGCGAACTGGCCACAATTCGGCAAGACTCATGAGGTGATGCACCTCAATGTTCAGTGCCAGGCTCTGCCGGAGGAGCATCGAGATCGCTACGAGTTCCTCGACTCCGCCCCGGCTGCGGAAAGCAGCCGATAATCCCTGGTGCGTGTCGTCGCCGGGACTACTTCTTCGCGAAGTCGACTTCGCAAGGGCGGCCCTCTACGCGTTTGCCGGTTCCTTCTTTCTCGGAGAACTTTCCCTCGACGTGATAACCAAAGGCGCTTCCTCGCGGGCGGTGGCCGACGGCAACTTCCTCCGCTCCCACCAGTCCCTTGGCGTAGATCTTCATCGTTCCGTCCGGGAGTATTTTCCCGTCAAGCTGGAACCAGCCGGGCTTGCCTTTGTCGCCTTTTTCACCGTGAAGCACGCCGTCCTTCACCGTTGAGGTGAATTGATAAGAGTAGCCCAACGCCCCCGCCGTGTTGCTGCACGAAACCGTAGTATCCCAGGTCCCATCAAAACGCTTCGAATCATCTTCCGCGCTAGCAGCACTCAAGCATATAACCAAAATGCAAATACCCAGCCCGATCGTGCGTCGCATGACGTCAATCCTCCCTGTTTGGCATTCAAACGGAATACACCGCCGCCACCTCGTAATCAAGGACCTTGGGAATAGTGAATGTTACCGCGCCATCGGCCACTTGAAAAGGGACCTCCGTCGCGGCCCGCAGCAATTCCACCCGCGACACTTTTCGGCCCGGGGGCAAATGCATCCTGACATGCTGCTCGCCGATGGGATAGAACTCACGGATCCAACCGCGATGGGCTGCGGGGTTCGTGTAGTTCAGCACATGCACGGCAAAGCCCGCTTGCGTTTCCCATGCAAAGGCCTCGATAAGACCTTCACCGGCGATCGTCACCGGTTGGTCCTGGCCCGCCACCCAGCGGATGGCATTGCGCAGCAGGTGGCTGAGATCGCTGTGCCCGGAGCGCCAGAGGGTTCGATCGATGTCGCCGGGAAAATATACCAGGCGGCACTTGCCCTTTCGGCGAAGAACCGCCGCAGGCTCGCGGGTGTGCGAAGGATCGGGATAAGAAAGCTCCGGAGGATACGCCACGGAGCCGGGTACGACGGTCAGGATGGGATCCTCGATCGGCAGGAGTGGCACGCGGTATTCGGCGCCTGCGATCCAATTGGTCCCCTCGAACGCTGCAAGAATCGCGTGGGGCTTCTCAATGCGAGCCATATAAGCATTGCCGGTTGTGCCGATGACCTCGCCCGCCTTGCGGATTCCGAAGACCTCAGCTAACCCGAACTCCGGCCGCTTCCTGTTCCGCTCAGTGTACAAGCCAGTTTCAAAGGTTGCCAGCAGCGAACCTCCCGCCGCCACGAAGGCGCGCAATTGCTCGAGTTGCGCATCGCTGAGCAGTGCAATGTTAGGCAACAACAGGGCCGAATACTTTTCGAGCTCGGCGGGCTCGAGCTTGTCCTCATGCACGAAGTCGAAGAGAAAGCGCCCCTCGAGCAGCGCGTAGTACAAGCCCTCTATATACTCCGTGCCTGACGCCCCGTGAGGAGGCTGGTAGAACAACTGCGTGCGCTGCCCCATCACAACGCCGATGGCGGCGATCGACCGCTTGTTGGTGAAATGCTGGTCGTGCTGCGCGGTCCAATTGAAGAATTCGCGCGCCGGTTCCAGCGCGCGCCGGTCTTCGCCCAGTCCATTCTCGGCGCCCACGATGTGTTGGTAAGGCGCCATGCCGCTGGCCACAGTCTCATCCATCCACATGCGGGCTTCGGCGCGCGACTTGGCCACGCCCCGCCAACGGACTGGCCCGGTTGACCACGCTCCGGTCACATTAGTCGCCGTCTTGCCTTTCTGCACGGCGCGGCAAACGCGGCCCTGCATCGCGCATCCCCAAATCGGCGCATCTTCCCCGCCCCGCCCCTGGTTGTCGGCCTGGAACCACTCGCAGAGTTCGCCCAGTTCCACCAGGTTGGCCGAGCAGCGGATTCCGCCGCCCAGATTGGCGAAATAGAAATTCCCCGCTCGCTTCTCCTTGGCGATCGAATCGTAGAGCTTCCAAAGGAAAATTGTGCGCTCGTTGAACTTTTCCCAATATTCGACCGTGCCGCTGGGCGGCAGCTTGCGGCAGATCGCACAATGGCAAACAGGCAGACTTCCCAGCGGCGGCCAGGCGTTGGTGAATAAGCCGTCCACATCGTAGAGCGAGTTGATCTCTCGCATGATGGCCGGAATGTAGTCCGTCATGTAGGTCGAAAACATGCACGTGCGGAACAGCCTGTGGTCTTCGTCGTGAACCACCGGGCGTCCATCCGCGTCCTGCTCGAACCATTCCGGATGCGCCGCGACCGCGTCTGCCCAGTTGAGGTCGGGACTGAGCCGGGCGATCACGTGCAATCCGCGTTTCTTCGCCGCTTGGCAGCAATCACCGAAAAAATCGCGATCACCGAGATATTTGCCCTTGCGATGAAAAGGCACCTGGGTTTGATAGTACGCCAGGATGCCCGTGACGCTCACCAGGACGGCATCCACTTTCAGGCTGGCCCAGTAATCGGCCCATTGCTGGATGTCGAGCGTCACCGGATCGTGCTCGGTCATATTCAATTGGCCGATGCGGCGAATCTTCCGCTGCCAGGGAACATCCGGACCCGCACTTGATCCCGTCCCCATAAGAGAGGTTGCTAAGGGGTGGTCCGACCCCCGCCTCGCTGCGGAGGGAACTATGGATTGGCGGGTGGCCATTGCCACCGCAGGCAGCGACATGAACTCGCGACGATTGATTGCCATCTTCCCTCCGTGGTCGCTGACGAGTGACGAGCCAGGGGCAGGTCTGCTATCTCCAAACCACGTTATTGTACCTTACTCGTGCTTCGTCTATTGTTATACTCTCCGATCGCCCCGCGGCCACGAGGGCCGCCTCTCGAACGGGAGGAATCGATGATGCCTATACTTAACCAACCCTTACGCCGAAGGACCTTTGTGGGAGCCGTGTTTGCCGGGCTGGGCATTAAAGGGCTCAGCGCCCGGACGCCCAAACCGAGAGCCGGCGACATCCCGATGAGAGAATTCGGCAAGACTGGCGTGAAGCTGACGGTGATCGGACAAGGGGGGGCGCGCCTGGCCTTGACCCGAACCAAGGAAGCTGCTCGGACCCACGTGCGCCACGCTTACGAGCTGGGCCTGAACTATTTCGACTGCGCCCACGATTATTGGGATGGACACTCCGAAGAGGTCTACGGCGACGTGCTCGCCGACGTGCGCAAGGAAGTCTTCATCGCCACTAAATGCCTTAAGCGCTCGCGAAAAGACGCTGAAGAGGATCTTCACAGCTCACTCCAGCGCCTCCGAACGGATTACGTGGACCTGTGGCAGATGCACGGTGTTCAGGACTCGACGGATGTCGAGAAGATCTTTGCGCCGGGGGGAGCCATGGAGGCCTTCGAGGCCGCAAAAAAGGCCGGCAAATGTCGCTTCTTCGGTTTTACCGGACACCACGATCCCCAAACCCACGTGGCCATGTTGAAGGCCTACGAGAAGTGGGATTCCATTCTGATGCCACTCCATGCCGCCGACCCTGCGTACCTGAGCTTTCAGAACATCACTTTGCCTCTGGCTGTGGAGCGCGGCATGGGGATTCAAGCCATGAAGGTCTTCGCCAACGCTTTTCTGTTGCGCGTTTTGAATGCCCAAGAATGCCTTCGATACACTCTCAGCTTGCCGATCCATTGCGCCACAGTCGGCTGTAGCACCGTGGGACAGCTTGACGACGACGTGCGCATTGCTCAGAACTTCCAGCCTTACACGCCGCAGGAAATGGAAGCTGTGGCGAAACTCGCGATAACCGCCGGCCCCGGCGGCCTCAAGGGCCCGGCGCTGGAATATTGGAAGATTGGCGGCGAGTGGAAGTAGGCGCGCCAAGAATCGTAGCGGCGGGTTTATCCCGCCATCGCGGTTCTGAAAACGCTGGAGATATGGCGGGGTAAACCCGCCGCTACCTCTCGGCCGGTGATTTTTTCACAGCCTCCCAGGGGCTGAGACGCGGTATCCAGCGCGGGACATGCGTGCAGAAGGTTTCGTATTCTTCGCCGTACTTCTTTCGCAAAGTCGGCTCCTCGTACGCCAGCACGAACAGATGAAACGCCAGCCAGACGAGTGCCGCATACCCCAGCACGCGGACGTTCCCAAGCACCAGGCTTTGACCAAGGATCACAGCAAAAACCGCCACATACATGGGGTTGCGAACATACCGGTACAGGCCCGTAACCACCAGATGGCGAGTGGGGAAAACCGGCGCGGGTGTCCCCGACCCTTGCAGTGCGAAGCGAACAAAGGAATCGAGCAACACCAGCACGCCGGCGGCGATGAGTACGGCTCCCAAACCCAGCAGAGGCAGCGATTGCGTATCCGCCCCGCGCCTCGAGATCCACCACGGCGCAAGCCCTGCCACAATTCCCGGCGCCAGGACCAAGAACACCGCCGAACCGAGCACGGCCCAGGCTTTCCTCATACCCGCGACTCTGCCTCCGCGCCGTATGTTACACGTGTTCGATATTCCTCTGCCGAAAATTCCTCGCCGTAGCCCGTTGATTCCACGCCCCGGTTCATGAAGGAACGAGAGACTGCCCAGCATCGGTTATTGACTATGGGCCGAGGGCGATAATCATTGTGGGACTCTCTAATCCGGTAGCTGTAGCAGAGATATTGATTAGCTAGCTCCGTCTGGTATCGCGCGTAGATTCGTCCCATGTAGAGTAAGCCCGCAAAGCGGGCGATAGATCGTAACCCACTCCAGCAAGCCGTGGGGCAATCGCCTCGCCACGCCGCCCAAGCCCCGTTAGGGGCGATAGATCGTAGCCCACGGCGCAAGAAGGTGTGAAAAAATCATGCCGAATCAACCACAGAGGCACAGGGTCACAGAGGAAAGCCTTTATTCTCAGTTCTCTGTGTCTCGGTGCCTCTGTGGTGAGAGCCTTTTTGCCAATTGTTTCACATGTTCCAAGCCGTGGGGCAATCGGCCCGCCAGCAATTCGTCCCCTTGACAGGTATCGGTACGTCCTGTAAAATGCGTACACAGGTGAACGCACATGGGACTCCTTAAGGTCGGTATCCGTGAGTTTCGAGAGAATCTTGCCAACTACTTGTTGCAAAGTGACAAGCCGGTGGCGATTACGCGGCACGGCGACACCGTCGGTTATTACCTCCCGGCGCGCCGGAAGCGATCGGATGCTGAGCGGGCACAGTTGAAAGAGGCGGCTGCCCGGCTCCAGGAAATGCTGCTGGGCGAAGGCATCACCGAAGATGAAATCATCGCGGACTTCAAGCGCTGGCGCGCCCACCCAAGTACAAAGATGGATAAATATTGCGCCCCGCGACCAGCCCACGCTGAACCTAAAAGCCGATGGGATACGAAATAAAAGAAACCTAGTTTAGTTTGAAATTGAGCCACTACCTTCCAGGCCTCTCGCCCTCTCGGGACTGGCGCAGCTCTGCGGTCTCTGTCCATTCCGGCTCCACGCAACGCAGGGCTCCGCCCTGCACCGACCGGCGCGGCGGTGTTTCGCACGTAGGGGCGGTTCGCGAACCGCCCCTACGGGTGAGGCGGACGACCGTGCGGCCGAGGAACTGAGTAAGGTCGTGGGGCTGGACGCTAGGACAGAAAGTCCGGAGGAGGAAAACGCCGCAGAAACACCAAAATCGCCGGAACAAAGCGAGAATGTCTATGAAAACAAAGGACCGGCCGCAGAGGGGGTCGCCGCATGACAAGTGGTGCGGGCGTCCCGCCCGCAGTCGCGGGGGCCGCCCCGCCTCAAAGAGGGTTCTGGGGGAAAGCTCGGTAGCCCACAACCAACGATCAGGAAAGGAGTGTTGTTCTGATCGACCAGAAAGCGTCCGTTGGGGTTGACCTTGAGTGGGTAGGCAGGGGAATTTGCGCCGGAGGCTTTGGCCGACACCGCGCTCACTTGGGCCCGCGCTCACACGGATCCCCATAACATAAGCACCGCGAGCAGGACGGCCAGCCTGGAGTCCGAACAATTCCGTAAGATCGTAGTGGTCGTTATTGTTACCTTATGCTGAAGTCCACTTCAATTTCTCTAGTCGACGTTGGGCCTTGGGCTAACGGTAAACGAAAAACCAAAAGTAGTAATCAAATATCAGACCTTGTTGTGTGAGGCGATATTGGTTCGAACTGGTCCTCCCGATGTCGGCCCTCAAACGAAAGGATGAATTGTCAAAAACCATATAACCTTATGGGCAGAATGCCAAATTGAGTTTTCGGTTTCCCGCCCAAAGTCTCCCACGGTATCCCGAAGAATGCCATCCATGCATTTGTTCCCCTGCTAACACTCGCTTCAAACGCCTCGACTTTGTTAACACGGACAGAGGAGCGGACCACTTGATCAGCACTCTCATCAGGATTGGAGCTCAATGATCGCTCGCAGCCGAACTTCAAGCCCTCGGGCGTTACCGCGAATTGGTAATAGCATGGATTTCCCATGTCGGGCTGAATTAGAAGGTCCACTTCGCCGGGAAAAGGGGGCCAGGAATCTGATCCAGAAGGCAAACCGCGCAATGCATACCAATCCGCCTTTTGCAGCCCGACGGGGAAAGACACGTCGTTTTCCTCGCAACGAAAAACCACCAGCAGCGTGTTGGTATCGTAGCCAATGCGACATTCGGTTGGCGTCACCGGGCGATGATCACCGCCGAAACGATAAAACTGGTTCAGCACAAGAGTCTGCTCCTGGTCGGCAAGAAGATCATCCAGTGCAGGCGATCTGCTCCAGGGCCACTTGAGAACAACTGCGTTGGTTCCCCAAACGAGTTGCCCTGCTTCTTTCGTTTCCACAAATACCTTACGCACTGCAGTGCGTAAAAGGTTTAATGCAGTCAGTATTGTTATGCGGGGTCCCTTCTTCCGAGACCCCGCTGGTTGGTCATTTCGGAGCTGTTCCGCTCCGCATAAAGGAGCCCGATGTCAGCGACGCAATTAGCTTGTCGGTAGCCTTGAAACGTCCGGAGCGTAGTGTCGGCGGCATCACCGATTCCAGGGCTTCCAGCTTCACTGACGCGTCCGCGCGCGTGTACATTTCTGTGGTCTGCATGTGCGCGTGACCGAGCCACAGAGCGACCTTTCTCAGATCTTTGGTTGCCTGCAGAACGGTCAGTGCGCAGGTGTGTCTTAGTACGTGCGGAGACACGCGCTTGGTTGCCAACGATGGGGAACGCTGCCTCGCGGTTCGGACGTGTTTACGCAGAATGTATTCGAAGCCTGAACGGGTTAGGGATTCGCCGCGCATGCTGACGAATAGTTCCGGCACCGGCGGGCTCCGCCTCACCGCCAACCAGGCGCGGAGCGCCGCGGTAGTCGTTTTCCAGAGGGGCAGACACCGCTCCTTTCGGCCCTTGCCGTGGATCAGCACGTTGGCCTGCGGTTGAAGTTTCAGGTCATCCAGGCGGAGGCTGATCAGTTCGGAGACGCGTAATGCTCCGGCGTAGCACAGGTGCAGCATGGCACGGTCACGGATGCCGCTCCACCCAGTTGGGTCGGGCGGGTCCAGAATGGCCTGTGTTTCTTCGGTCGTCAGATGCCTGACCAAACGCGACTCGGTTTTCTTGACGGGAATCGCCAGGATACGCCGGAACTGCTCCATCGCTGACGGCACGCGATATTCCATAAAGTGCATGAAGGATTTGATTGCGGCCAGCCGGATATTTCGGGAGCTTGGCCCGTTTCCGCGTGTAGTTTCCAAATCATTCAGGAAGTCCACCACCAGCGGCGCATCGATTTGCTCCAGAGCTAACCGGGATGGGGCTGCCTTGAGGCGCTTGCTGGCGAAGGTTAAGAGGAGTTGGAACGCATACGCATAGGAGTCACACGTGTTTTCGCTCGCGCGACGTTCAATGGGCAAGCGTTCCTCGAAGAAGGCAGTAATGTGGGGGGCGATCGGGGTCATAGTTGCCCTCCGGTGACAAAGCGATCGGCTCGTTCTGCAATGTCCAGCATCAGATCTGGCACGGCTTCCAGATACCAAAACGTGTTGGCCACTGTGGTATGGCCAAGGTAGGTCGACAACGCCAACATATGCTTCGTGATTGCATCACGGCCATCTGGGCAGGTTTGCAAGGCTCTGACCGCGAAGGCGTGCCGCAAGGAATGTGGCGTGGGTCGAACGCCTTTGGGTCCGAGTGGCAGCCCGACTTGCTTCACAGCAGTGCGGAATGCGGCCTCGACATCGGCCAGCCGGAGTGGCTTTCTTCGCAATGAAACGAACACGTGATCGTCGAAGGGGGCATAGGGGCGCCGCTGCCCGAGATAACGTTCCAGTCCGGCCTGGGCGGTGTCGTGCAAGGGCACGAGGCGGCTTTTGCGGAATTGGGTACGGTGAATCACCAGGCCATCGGGCGTGATGTCGTCAAAGCGCAGGCGGATGGCTTCGGAGGCCCGCAGTCCCGTGCAGGCCAGCAAGGAGAACAGTGTGCTGTAGGTCGCCCGACGGAGGGTTCGATAGCCCGACCGGGAGGCAGCATCGACGAGTTGGCGGATGTGCTCCGCCGTCAGAATGTACGGGGTCGGCCGCGGCGGCCGCTCCGCACCGAAAATGGCTGGCGGCACCTCATGGCGTTCGTCCTCAGCGCGGAGATAACGGGCGAATCGGATGATGGTCCCGAGCCGACGGGCGCGCTGCGAAACCGATGGTGCCAATCCCGCCCACTCGATGGCAATATCAGAAGAGACGTAGTGTTGTCCTCTTGTTTTCGAGAACGTGGCGAAACTTTTCAACTCAAAACCTTCGCATCTCAATGCAAAACCAGCCGCCCGGCGCACGGCCAGATAGCTCTCGACAGCTTGAGTTAGCATGGCTGCACCTCCGGCCAGGGTTGCGCAACCTGCCGCAACGCCGTGATATCCACCTTGGCGTAGATCTGCGTGGTCTCCACGGAGCGGTGGCGCAGGAGGGCTGCGATGTCCTGCAGCGACGCGCCTTGTCGCAGCATAGACGTCGCCACCGAATGCCGCAGCAGATGAGCGGCGCCCCGGCTTGGGCGCATCACATTGGCGCGTCGCAGCGCCCGGTCAACTATCACCGAGACGGCACAATGAGAGCCCAAGGCGCGAAAGGGGGCACGGCAGCGGACAAAGAGCGTATCGGCGTTGGTCGGAGGGCGGCCCTCCTGCAGGTAGGTGACGATCGCCTGACCTATCTCCTGGGTCAGCGGCAATCGCGCGGAGCGGCGGCCTTTGCCACAAACATGAATCCACGCTTCTTTCCAGTCAATGTCACTCAGGCGAAGATGCACGATATCGCCTGCACGAAGACCCAGGCGGGCTAACAGGAGCAGAATTGCCCGATCTCGCCGGCCAACGGGTGAAGCCGGATCGCACGATGCGATGAGCCGTTCGACTTCTTCCGGCTGAAGGTACCGTGGCAGTGGGGCCAGACGCCAATGCGCCAGGGTGGGAATGGCCCCTTCCAGTCCGGCAGCGCAGTGGCCTTCGGCAACCATGAACCGCACAAACATGCGAAGCGCCGTTGTGCACGTCTTCGCGGCTGCCCACCCGCAGGTGCGACTTTTCTCCAAGACAAAGGCTCGCAGCCTGCGTGCGTCAAACCGGCGGGGCTCCTCTCCGACCCTTCTAAGCAAGTCGCGAATATGATTGCTGTAGTTGTAGAGTGTCGCATCACAGGTACCCCGCTGCCGGTGCATCCACTGAAGGAATTCCGCCAGCAGAACTGGATCGTGAGTAGGAGGCTTGACCGGGTACCGAGTAATGATGCTGGCACCTTGTAGATAGCCCAGGAACACGCGAACACCACGGATCACATCTTCCTCGTTCGCGTGACCGAAATGTCGGCATCGGCATCGATTCAGGTGGAGCTCGAATCGTGCTAGAGGTTGTAAGTTCAAGTCCCGCACCGGCAAAATGTGCCGACGGGTCCAGTAGATGAAGTGCTCCGCCGCTCTCAGGTGTCGGCGAGCGGTAATTGTGGCGTAGCCCGTCTCCGATAACGCTTGAGCAAAGCTTCCGAACAGGGCGCCATCACGACCGTCACGGAGTGCGTGAATCCGCGCACGTGACTCGAAGAATTTTGACAACATGACGTCCTCCTTTGAAGGTAAGCGTCCGAAGCTGGCCGTATTGACAAGTGGCAGGTGGCCGTAGGTGTTCACTTGTTGATTTAAGTGGGCACTTACGAACTCAGGTTTTCAGTTGGAGTCCACGCGGTGGTCTGGTGTGGCGAC
>Ga0326727_10006430_pt1 | contig 32248 bp, 26 predicted proteins | sample MB2enrmetagenome_FD_207643 | JGI IMG/M metagenome (GOLD analysis project Ga0326727, IMG submission 207643) | Lab enriched peat soil microbial communities from McLean, Ithaca, NY, United States - MB29MY | ecosystem: Environmental > Terrestrial > Soil > Wetlands > Peat | place: USA: New York...
CGCTCCGCCCTGTGTCCAGTTGGTGAAGATAAAGCCGCTATTGGCCGTGGCCGTCACGGTATTTGTGCTGCCCGACAAAAATGTGCCCGCCCCGCTGACCATGCCGCCGTCGGTTGGTGAGGCGCTCAGGGAGATCGTGTAGAGGGGCAGGAAATTCGCGACCAATGCCACATTGCTCGCAAGGACGAAGGTGTAATTTGACGAGGTGCTGACGACCGCTCCGCCCTGTGTCCAGTTGGTGAAGGTAAAGCCGCTATTGGCCGTGGCCGTCACGGTATTTGTGCTGCCCGACAGAAACGTTCCTCCGCCGCTCACCATGCCGCCATTGGCCGGCACGACGCTTAACGTCAGAGTGTAGCCCGGCAAATAATTCGCCGTCACTGTCATGTTGCTGCTCAGAATGAAGGTGTAGTTTGTTGTCGTGCTTTCCACCGTCCCGCCCTGCATCCAATTGGTGAATACGTAGTTGTTGGTGGTCCAGGCGATCACGGTATTGGTGCTGTTCAAAGCCAGCGCCATGACCTGCGGCGTGGAGGCGTAGTTGGTGCCGTTGGCCTCGAGCGGAAGCCCGGCGGGGGAAGTAGTCAGCGTCAGGACAACCGTCTGCGCCGTGTAAGGCGTTCCCTTGCGGATGGTGTTGTTGGTGGCGTCCGCCACATAAATGTTGGTCGATGCATCCACCGCCAGGCCGACCGGGGAGTCGAATTGCGCCGCGGTCCCCAGGCCATCAGCGCTGCCCGCCAGGGCCGCCGTACCCGCGATGACGACGACGGAGCGGCCGCCGCGCGGAATGGCCAGGACGGTATCGGCGCCCGAATTGGCCACATAAACATTGCCCGCGCTGTCCACCGCCACTCCCTGCGGCATGCTGTAAGGCCCGCTGGCGTTGGTGGCAAAGGGCGTGGCCGCGCCGTTGGTGGCAATGCTATAGACAAGATTCGAGCCGGAATCGGCCACATACACATTGGTGGAATTGTCCACGGCAATGCCATCCGGGTTCATAAACGGGCCGCTGGCGTAAGTGCTGACGGTCCAGTTCGTGCCGCTCCGGGTGAGCTTGCGGACGAGCTTGTTGCCGGTATCTGTCACATATAAGTTCGTCGCGCTGTCCGCCGCCACCGCGAAGGGGCCCCAAAAAAGCGCATTGCTGCCGGCGCCGTTGTTGGTGCCGGTGACGCCGGCCCGCCCGGCGATGGTGGTTGTGACCCAGTTGGCGTGCGCGGCATCCGGCGTGATCATCCGGATGGTCGAATTGAAAGTGTCCGCCACGTAGAGATTCGTGGCGGCATCGAGACAAAGGCCCCTGGGAACGTAGAATCCCGCCGAGTTGTTGGTGCCGTCCGCGCTGCCGCTGCTGGCATTGATCGACCCGGCCAGGATGGTGATGGTTCCGGCCGGCGTGATCAGCCGGATGCAGTTGTTCTCGGTGTCCGCCACATACAGATTGCTGGCGCCGTCCACGACCACGCCGTTCGGGTGGCGGAAGCGCGGCTGGCCCGCCGGGCCGTCCCCATCGACCCCGTAGCTTTCGTCAGGCCCGGCCGGCGTGGAGAGGATGCCTTGGGGTGTAAGCTTTCGAATGGTGCCGTTGCCGGAATCGCCCACATAGACGTTCGTCGCGCTGTCCACCGCCAATCCCCATGGAGAGGAAAAGGTCGCTTGCGGATAAATGCCGTCGCCATCACCGGCTCCGTCGCCCGAAAACCCGCCGCCGGCCAGGGTCGAAACCACCCAGTTGGTCCCGGTGAGCGTGATCTTGCGGATGACTTGGTTGTTGGCGTCGGCGACATAGACGTTAGTGGCGCCATCCAAAGCGATGCCGTCAGGGAAGTTGAATTGAGCGTTGGTCCCGATGCCGTTGCTGGCGCCGGCGCTGCCGCTGCCCGCCAGGGTCGTGACCACGCCCGCGGGCGTGATGCGGCGGATGAGGCAATTGTAGGTGTCCGCCACATAAACATTGCCCGCGCCATCGGCCGCCACGGCGTCAGGGTAGGAGAAACTCGCGCCGCTGCCGGTGCCGTTGGCGTGCCCCGGGTATCCAGTCCCGGCCAGCGTCGTTACCACCCAATTGGTTCCGCTCAGGGCCATCTTGCGGATCATGCAGTTGCCGTAGTCCGCCACATAGATGTTATTCGAACTATCAACCGCCACCCCGAACGGGTAATAAAACTGCGCGTTGGTGCCGATGCCATTACTGGTACCCCAACTGCCCGCCTGCCCCGCCAGCGTCGTCACCACGCCGCCAGGCGTGATCTTCCGAATGGTGTAATTATAGCTGTCCGCCACATAGACATTGGTTGCGCTGTCCACCGCCACCCCGTAAGGAATGGAGAACCGCGCGGCGCCTCCGGTCCCATCATTGGTGCCGTAGATTTGCGTCGCCCCGGCCAGGTTGGTCACCAGGCCGGCGGCCGTGACCACTCGAATCGTGTCATTGGCGGCGTCCGCCACATAAACGTTGCCTGCTCCGTCCACCGCGACGCCGGCCGGCAGGAGGAACTTCGCCGTCGCCGCAAAGCCGTTGGCGCTGCCGAAATTGGCCAGGCCGGCCACGGTGCTGACGACCAGGGGGTTGGTCTGCGCGGCCGCCGGCCAGGCGGAGAGGGCAAAAAAGCCGCCCACGCAGGCCAGGAATTCCAGTTGACGCCAGGCCTTGGCCAGGCGGGATGAAATGCCAGGACGAGTATTCATAAAAATGCCTTCGCGCGGCGCGCGAGTCAGTTTTTTTAATGGTTGCAAGCGATTGCCGCCCCCGGCGGCAATCCCGGTTCTTTCTATCGGCTGATCCTACCCGTTGCGGGGGCGATCAACAAGAGTTCTTTGCCGTCGCCGCGCCAAGCCGGCCCCCGGCATTTCAAGCGCATTTTCCGTGTCTTTCCCAGGTTTCATGTTACGTTGCCTGCCGATGATCTTAACAAAGGAAGAAGCCAATAGTTTGACGGAGGGCCGGCACCGTTCCCCCCACGAATTCCTGGGCATGCACGTTCTGGGCGACGGGTCCGGCGTGGTGACGCGGGTTTTTTGGCCCCGCGCCACCGAGGTCGAAATCGCCCCGACTCACGAGAAAGACAAGCCCCGCTTCCCCTTGCAGCAAATCCGGCCCGGCCTTTTTGAAGGGACCACCAACCGGGCCAAGTCGGTCTATGCCTATGATGTGCTCATCACGGAACAGGACGGCGCCAAGGTCCGGTCGCGCGATCCGTATTCCTTTCTGCCCACGGTCGGGGAAACCGATCTCTATCTCTTCGGCCAGGGCAACGAACGCCGCATTTACGACAAGCTCGGCGCCCACCTCCGCGCCATCGACGGCGTCAAAGGGACCAGTTTCGCGGTGTGGGCCCCCAACGCGCAACGGGTCAGCGTGGTGGGCGATTTTAATCGCTGGGACGGACGCTGCCACGCCATGCGCTCGCTCGGTTCGTCGGGGGTTTGGGAGCTTTTCATCCCCGGCGTGGGCGAGGGCACCTGTTACAAATACGAAATCAAAACCCGCTCCGGCGCCCTGGCTCTGAAGACCGATCCGTATGGCTTCTTTTTTGAAGTCCCGCCCAAAACGGCCGCGATTGTCTGGAACGGCAACAAATTTGCCTGGGACGACGAAGCCTGGCTGGAGAAACGGCGGCAACACGATCCGTTCCGCAGCCCGATGGCCATTTACGAGGTGCATCTGGGTTCGTGGAAGAAGAAGACCAATGCGGAATCGCTCACCTATCGTGAGATCGCCGAACCGTTGACGGCTTATGTGCAGAACATGGGGTTTACGCATGTCGAGTTCATGCCTTTGGCCGAGCACGCCTTTTACCCTTCCTGGGGCTATCAAGTCACCGGATTCTACGCCCCGACCAGCCGCTTTGGGCCGCCGGAAGACCTGCAATTTCTCGTCAACCACCTTCACCAGGCCGGCATCGGCGTGCTGTTGGATTGGGTCCCCGCCCATTTTCCGCGGGACGACTGGGCTTTGGCGCGATTTGACGGCACCGCCCTCTACGAGCACGAAGATCCCCGCAAGGGGGCGCACCAGGATTGGGGCACGCTCATCTTCAATTACGGCCGCCACGAAGTGCGCAATTTTCTTTTGGCCAACGCCCTTTTCTGGTGCGAGCGATTTCATATTGACGGCTTGCGCGTCGATGCCGTCGCCTCCATGCTCTACCTGGATTACTCGCGCCAGCCCGGCCAATGGCTGCCCAACAAATACGGCGGCCGGGAAAACCTCGAAGCGGTGGACTTTCTCAAGCAGTTCAATCATTTGGTGCAGACCGAACATCCCGGCGTCGTCACCGTGGCCGAGGAATCCACCGCCTGGCCGCTGGTGACCCGGCCGCCTTATCTGGGCGGCCTGGGCTTCACCTTCAAATGGAACATGGGCTGGATGCATGACACGCTCTCCTACTTCTCGCGCGACAGCATCCATCGCAAATACCATCAAAACGATCTCACCTTTGCCATGCTCTACCACCACCACGAAAATTTCATCCTGCCTCTCTCCCACGACGAAGTGGTTCATGGCAAAGGCTCGCTCCTGGCCAAAATGGCCGGCGATGAATGGCAGAGATTTGCCAACCTCCGCGCCCTCCTGGCCTATCAATGCTTTTTCCCCGGCAAACAACTCCTCATGATGGGCTGCGAATTCGGCCAGTCCGGCGAGTGGAACGCCAACGCCAGCCTGGATTGGTGGCTGCTGGAGCAGGGCCCTTACCATCTGGGCCTGCAACGCTTCGTGCGCGATTTGCACCGCTTCTACCACGCGGAACCGGCCTTGTGGGAGGCCGATTTCGACGTCTCAGGCTTCTTCTGGATCGACTGCGGCGACGCCGACAGCAGCGTGTTGTCCTTCGCGCGCCAAAGCCGCGAGGCCGCCCGCCAGGTGGTGGTCATTGCCAACCTGACGCCGGTCCCGCGCCAGCACTATCGCGTGGGCCTGCCCCAGGGCGGTTTCTGGCGCGAAGCCATCAACTCCGACTCCAGCTTCTACGGCGGCAGCAACGTGGGCAACCTGGGCGGCATCACCGCCGACGAACACAAAACCCATCATCAACCCTTCTCCGGCTCCTTCACCCTGCCGCCTTTGAGTGTGCTGGCCTTCTGTCCGGAGCGGCCCTTAACCCGCCTTGTCACTCATCCTGCCGCCGATCCAATCGAGCAGCAGAAAAGTAGAGGCAAAGAAGGGGAACACCCCATAGAGGGTGTCACTGGCTGAGTGCGAATGCCGGTCCACCGCCCTGAAAACCGTCAGGCAGAACAGGAATGCCAGCACGCACAAAATCGCGCCCGGCAGCGACGCCGGCACGTAGAACCATCCCAATCGCTTAAACGAACGACTTTTCATAGGCATTTGGACTGCAAACTTCCATGTTTGTTCATCCAACATACCACCAAATCAAAGTGCCGGCGAAAATGTGATTGGAGTCAGGAGGGTTTTTTCAAAGTCCGGCCCGGACCAGGACACATGCAGGCTCGGTTCTCCGCCGGCGTGGACGTATTCGATCCTCACAGCAGCGGGCTTTCCGCCGGGTAGCGTCATCTTCCCGGACACTGCCGCGCGCGCGGGATTGTTCTTGTGCAACACCAGCCGCGAATTGACGTAGAGCTTCACGCGGTTGTCGCCTTCGGCGTAAAACTTATAAACGCCGCGGGTCGGCGGCAGAATGGTTCCAGTCCAGCGCACGGAAAAATTCTGTTCCGGCACGCTGGCGGACGCATCGGGCGATCCGGTGCCACGTTCCGTGCCCAGGTCAAAATCAATCATCGGTGTGACCGACGTTTTTGCCGGCGTGGAAAAGTTTGCGTCCTTGAAATAATCCACGGCGAACAAGGGCGCATTGGCAAAGCGCTCCGGCCCGAGCAACGCTCTGACGTCATCCACGGACCACGGATGGCCGTCGGGATAGACCATGCCGTGGAACGGCTTGGGCGTTTCGTCCCGGCGCGGATGATCGCGGTTTTCATCCCACGTAAACCGGCAATTGTCCCGTCCGATACCGAACTCCCAGAAGATGAACCCCGTCCGGCCTTTGAAATGCTCGACGACTCCGGGAATGGTCTGTTCCTTGCGGTTCATGCATTCGGTGTTCAGCGCTTCCGCTGTGCCGGTGTAGTTGTAACCGCCGTATTCGTGCCACGATATGAAGTCCGAATACGGATCGCCGGCGAACTCGCGGCCGGTGGCCGTCAGGGGAATCGTCGTGCCGGTCTCGTGAATCCAGGCATAGGCATCCGCCATCAACCGCAGGGTCTCCGGCGATTTGCCCGGCTCGTTGTAAGTCTCCCAAAATGCAATGCGTTTGTCGTCCCGGTGCGCCCGGACGATGTCCTGCACGTAAGCTTTGAGCCGGTCGCGGTGTTCCGCATAATGCTGCCGCACTTCCTCACCCGGCGAAACGAGCCAGCGGCTGTTGTGGACGCCGAAAATCGGCGGCGGGTATTTGTAATCCGGCGACAGCATCGCCTGCTCCGGCTGGTTCCAGCAGTCGTCGAAAAACACGAGCTCCGTCTTGATGCCATACTTGTCGGCGCGGCCCAGGAAGTCTTCAATCTCCCTGAGCAAAGCGTCCTTCTTCTTCAGGTAAATGTAATAATGCAGGTAAACCCGGACGCAATTAATCCCATAAATGGACGCGTAATGCAGTTCGCGGTCGTTGAGGGCCGGATCGTACTCGTCCCACTGTTGGGCTTCGTTCACGTACTTGGTGGGGACGAAAACCGCGCCCTTCACCCAACGCCAATCCGCCTTGTAACTCAATGGCGCAGGCAGGTTCGCATTCGCCGCCGGCTGCGCGCCCGCGCCGTGGATCGAAGCCGCCAGCACAACCACGGCCAGGGCCAGCCAACTGGCGGGCACGGACGGCGAATGTCTCGTCAGCAGTTGGCGAAGAGACTCAGCGCCCGCCGAAAATGGTTGGGCCATGAAGCCATATTTCTCATCGGGTTTCTTGTCCAAAAAACGGGTTGACATGGTTTCGTTATTTTGTCCCCACGCCGGGCGATCACAATCTTTTTGTCACACGCGACGGCTTTTTCGGCGATGCGCCCGGGGCCGGCGGAATTCTCGTGCGCTTTTCGGAGAATCATGGCACTTTGCCGCAAGTGAGCTAACTTGGAGTGATTATGGGAAAAGGCATTTTCAATGGACCGCCTTCGCCGGAGGAGTTTCAGCGCCAATTGCAGGAGTTTATGCGGCAACATCTCTCCAGCGGGCCGCTGCCCAAAAGCGATCCGGTTATGACCGCCGACGGCCCTCCGCCGGGGCCGCAGCAAAACGAATTCTCCTTCGACCGCAAACCGCGCGATGTCAAAGCCTACCTGGATCGGTTCGTCATCAAGCAGGAGGAGGCCAAGAAGGTGTTGAGCGTGGCCTTGTGCGACCACTACCACCATGTGCGCCTGGCCCGGGACGGCAAGGACCAGCCCAATTACGCCAAGCAAAACATCATCCTGGTCGGCCCGACCGGCGTGGGCAAGACCTACCTCATCCGCAACGCCGCCGACCTGATCGGCGTGCCGTTCGTCAAGGGCGACGCCACCAAGTTCTCCGAAACCGGTTACGTGGGCGGGGACGTGGAAGATTTGGTGCGGGAATTGTTGCGCCGGGCCGATGGCGACGCCGAGCGCGCCCAATACGGCATCATCTACATCGATGAGATCGACAAAATCGCCTCCGTCTCCACCCTCAACGGACGGGACGTCAGCGGCCGCGGTGTCCAGACCAACCTCCTCAAGCTGATGGAGGAAACCGAAGTGCCCGCCCGTTCGCCCAACGACATCAGCGGCCAAATCCAGGCCATGATGGACTTGACCCAGCGCGGCAAAAAGGCCCCAGGCACTATCAACACCAGGCACATTTTATTCATCGTCAGCGGCGCATTCGACGGCCTGGAGAAAATCGTCCAAAAACGCCTGCGCGAGGCCACCATCGGGTTCGGCGCCCCGCCTTCCTCCAAGGCGGACACCGCCGCCGGCGCCCTGGAGCAAATCCAAACGCGCGACTTCATCGAATACGGCTTCGAGCCGGAATTCATCGGCCGCCTCCCGGTGCGCGTCGTCTGCCATCCGCTCAGCACGGATGATCTGTACACCATCCTGAAAAGCTCCGAGGGCAGCATCATCCGCCAATACGAGCAAACCTTCGCCGCCTACGGCATCGAAGTCCTCTTCCAGGACGGCGGCTTGCGCCACATCGCCGACCTCGCCGGCGGGGAAAGCATCGGCGCCCGCGGCTTGATGACCATTTGCGAGCGCATCTTCCGCGATTTCAAATTCGAGCTGCCCTCCACCAAGGTGCGCCGCTTCGTCGTCACCGATGAACTGGTGGACCATCCCGCCCGGGAATTGGAGAAGCTCCTGGCCGAGCACGACAAGGAGGAACAAGTCGTGGCGCGGCAGTTGGTGCATGATTTCGCGGCGCGCTTTGCCGAAAGCCACAAGCTGGCCATCCGGTTCACCGACGCCGCCGCCAGCCGCATCGTTGCCCTTTCCGCGGAGAAAAACATGCCCGTGCGGGACCTGTGCGCGGCGCGATTCAAGGATTTCCAATTCGGCCTCAAGCTGGTGGCGCAAAACACCGGCGTCCAGGAATTCACAATCGACGTCGATGCCGTCGAGGCCCCGGACAAGGTGCTCAGCGATTGGGTGGTCAAAAGCTACCGCCCCCATCCCGAGCGAAAGGCCTGACGGTTCGCCGGTTCATGAAAACCGCCTCCGCCTTCCACATCGCGCTCGTCACGGCGCCCGACCGGAAGACGGCGCGGCGCCTGGCCCAATGCGCCCTCCAAGCCCGCCTCGCCGCCTGCGCCAATCTCATTGCCGGTGTCGAATCCCACTATTGGTGGCGGGGCCGGCTGGAATCCGGCGCCGAAGTGCTGGTCATTTTCAAAACGGCCGGGCGGCATCTCCGCCGCCTCGAAGAGCTGGTGCTGGCCAACCATCCCTACGACACGCCGGAATTTATCGTCGTTCCCCTCGCCGGCGGCAACGGGCGCTATTTGGACTGGCTGGCCCGCTCGGTGCGGAAGTCCCCAAGCCGTTGATGGCATGGTCTTTGAGAAAGGCTCATCGGCCAACCGGTGATCCCGTTTTTGGCGTTAGTTATTTGTCTCACATTTGTCACAATAATGAGCTTGACTTATGTCAGGACAGTCCTCAAAGTCACTTCTGTTTGGAACCCCTGCTATCTTGTTTATGAAACGGATTATTTATCTCATCCTTTTGTCGGCTGTCTCCTTGGAGGCTCAGCCAAGCTCCCTGCCTGTTTACTCGGTTGTCCAGGCGGGCGCGACATTCTCGCAGGCCACGAACCTGGCCGCGAGTCTCAACATTCCTTGGAACCAGCTCGTCATGGGCAATGGGCTGGTGGGTTTCATTGATCCCACCAACTGGATGCGCACTCCTACTTTGAGTGGGCTGGTGGGTTTCATTGATCCCACCAATTGGATGCGCGTTCCGACTTTGCCATGCACCAATTCGGCGCTCGAAAGCAACCTTTTGGCCGTAACGATCAATGAATACCCGTCCATTCCGATCAAATTTGAGCAGGTTGATTTTGGCACTCTGACGAGTCAGCCGGTCATGGACACCAACACGGCGGTCGAGTTGTTCAGCAGCGCGCTTTCCGGCGCTCAACTCATCCCGGAACTTTACAACGGATTCATTTACGGGATCCCGCAGCCTTACTTCACGATATTTAACGCGTCCTTGACCAACTCAGGGCAGGGGATCTCGATCAGCCAGCCTCTGGATACGGAGGTGGAGTACAGAATGTACGATGAAAACGGCATCCCATTCATTGGTCCGGGGATGCAGGCGCAGGTTGCTTTCGACGGCAACGGGAACGTAACCCGTTTGCTTTACGCCGCGCGACAGTTAACCAGTGGGCCAATGGTGCAGATCATCCCCGAAAGCACAGCCAGCAATAGCGTGGCAGGTCTTTTTCCATCCAACGCCCTGATCAGCCTTCAGCTTGTTTACTGGTGTCCTCCGTTTACCCCCACATGGATGGACACTTGTCCATGCGATGTGTGTCCCTGCTTGGTGTGGAATCCGGGCTACATCATTCCGTGGTATGCGTGCAGCGGCACAAGCTATATGACCAACCCGGTGACGGGCCTGGTCAGCACCGTCAACTCGAAGATCCAGATGATTCCGGCCACGGCCGACACCAACTTCGTCCCGGTCCTGAATTTGACGGCACAAACGAATGGCAGCGGGCAGGTGGTTGCCAGCGTGAGCGTGACGGGTGGCGCTCAGCCCTACACTTACGTTTGGTCCGGATCGGATTCCTCAGTGTTCTCGAATTATCTTGGCGCGTTGACTTACACTCCCATTACCCGGTTGGCGCAACCCTCATTGCAAATCAATCCGGTGACACAGAACTCTTTCATCGTCTCTTGGGACCCGCACTGGTATCGCGGGCAGGGGGTCTCGAACTCCCCGGCTCCCCCTTGGGTGCTCCAATCCGCGACCGATCTGGCTCAAGGCTCGAACGGATGGACCACGGTTACCAACCTCGTCCAGACCAATAACGGCATCCGCTCCGTCACCGTCGAGGCCGATTCCTCGGCCAGGTTCTTCCGTTTGGGCCTGGCCAGTTCGACGATACCGGCAACCGAGGTCGTGGCGGTGAATGTGACTGACGCCAACGGCGTGTCCATCCAAGCCAGCCAAAGCGTGTCCGTGTTGGCCCAAATCATCCTGCCCGCGTTGAGTCCATCCGTCATCAGCTACGGCTGCGAAAGCCCGAGAGAACCGATTTTTGCGGTTGCCCGCATAGGCTGGCAGCAAGGCATGTCAACACCGGGGGCAGGAGGTGGAGCGCAGAGCTTCTGTTGGATGGGCGACCAGGCTTGGCCGGGTGATTTTGTGGAGCCTGATCCTGCGGGCGCCGCCGTGGCGACTCCGTGGGTTTATGGCGACGCTGACTACGCGAACTGGGGTGTTAATACGGCGTGCATAGTGCTCAACATCGCTGACGGCTCGTATGATAATTTCGATTCCAGCGAGCCAGGGGCTTGGTACCCGGTCTGGTATCCAACGGCTCAGTTGTATGAACCGGGTGACGTGAGCGTGCTTGGCACGGTGTGTACCGGCTTGGTCCAAGGGGAGTTCACGACGAACACCCATTGGTACGCCGTCAACTACAATGGCTCGTGGGGATCCATCGGGCCAAATGACAGTTTGTTCTGGCTTTGCATGGATTGTTGCGATGTGTTGGATGAGCACGCCCCATACGGAGGTGACGCCACGAACCGGTGGGGTCCCGCTTTCGGCAGCCTCCACCTCATGACGGGTTGGAACTCTGAGGCATGGCTCGGTGACGGCAGCTTTGAGAAGGATTTCGCGCAAAACATGCTCGGAGTTCATGCCGCGCCTCAAACTGTGCTGCAGGCTTGGTTTAACGCCGCCCATGCGCACGGGACCGGAGTGCCGGCGGCGATGGGGCCCTTTGGCCCCGGTATGCTCTCCGACTACGATGACTACTACTGGGGCAAGGGAAACGGAGTAAATTCGACCTTTGTGCAGAAGCAGATCATCGGCTGGTGGTACGTCACCACCACGCTTCCGGCAACCCCGCCTTGATGAATATCGAAAACACGCCGGAATTTGTCGTCCTGCCCCTCGCCGGCGGCAACGGGCGCTATTTGGACGGGCTGGCCCGCTCGGCGGGCAGGCCCGCTTGAAGCACGGGGTAAACAATCCATTTGCAAATCCAATCTTCCATATTATGTTGGCTTCTGTGAAGAATAGACGGAAAAAGAACATGACCTTCGGCGAACTCATCGCCGCCGCCTATCGCTTATGGGGAAAAGCCGAGGCCCAAGAGGTGCTGCGGCTGGCCTTCAAATCGCGTTTGGTGGTGTTTCTGGGGCAGGACCATTTGACAGGGCGTCATACTGTTCCCTGACGGCGGCCTGCCCGTGGGTCTTCTCCAGGCGCAGGACGATGAAGTGTCCCCGCGCCATCTGCTGAAAGTGGTTCATGAAAACCACGTTGATGACGCTGCCGCCGACCGCGCCGACAACGGGCAGCGCCTTGGCCGCCACTTCCTCGGAGATCACCACGCCAAAGCGCGAAGCAATGGCGCCGATCAAACGCGCCAACGCCGGCGCCGTTCGTTCCACCGCCCCTTTCCGGGCCAGGTGCGATGCCGCTTCCTTGGCGCTTTGGTTCAGCGCCAGCCGCGTGGTCCAATAGGGCAATTCGGGCGGTTCCGCCGCTTTTTTGGAGCCGCCGAGGGCAAAGACCTCCAGGCAGGCGACCTTTGTGGCCCAGTCGCGCGCGTCATGGCCTTCGCTGCGCGCAATTTCAACAATGGAGCGGAGCATGAGGGTCGTGGAAATGGGCAGCTCAACCGCCAAGGCCGCCAGGCCAAACGCCCCTCCCACCCCGCCGGAGGCGCCCGCCAGCACCTTGTGCCAGCGGTTGGCCGGCGGCTTCGAACCCCGCCGGCCGCTCGTCGCCACGGCGACTTCCAGGGCCTTGAACAGGGCCGCCTGCGCCGCGCGATTGATTTTTTTGGACCACTTCTTCGGCAGCAGGGCAAAACCGGCGTTGATGGGCAGGCCGAAAAGATCGGACAACTTCACCGCGAACGAGCGGGTTTCCAACAGCGATTTGGCCCGCTGCAGATCGCGCAATTCTTCCGCCGTGAAGGGCTGGCTCATCTTCGCGCCCCCGGTCATTTTCCTTCGGCCGCGGCCGCATCGCGGTACTGGTAGAGGCTGGCGATGACGCTGAACACGATCGCCACCGCGAACGTCAACCCGGCATAGAGCAGAAAGCGGCCCGTGCTGACGGACGCCGCGTGGTTGCCCGCGCCCGGCTCGGAAAACAGCTTGGTGATCCCCACCACGAACAGGTCGCCCACCGTCACCGTTAGCAGCCAGAAACTCATGATCGTGCTCTTGAGTTCCGGCGCCGCCTCGCGAAAGGCAAATTCCAGGCCGGTCGTCGAAATCAGCACCTCCGCCGCCGTCAGGACGATATACGGCGCGGTTTGCCACATCACGCTCAGTTGCGCCCCTGCTTCGATTTGTCCCTGCAGCCAGGCGACCACCAGAAACGAGGCCGCCGCCACAAACATGCCGCACGACATGCGCCGCAGGGGCGACGCGTATTTCCCAATGCGCGGATAAATTCCCAGCGTGAACAGCGGCACCAGGATCATGACGATCAAGGGGTTCATGGACTGCATCTGCTCCGCGCCGATGTCGATGCCGAGGAAGTTGTAGTGCGTCATTTTCTCCCCCTGCAAAACCCACGTGGAATTCGATTGATCAAACAGCGACCAGAAAACGGGAATCAACGCCATGACAAACAGGATCGGCGGGACCGACCGCGCCGCGGAAATTTCCTTTTCCGAATATCGCTTTCGCGCGCCGGCCCAGAAGTTGTCGCCCGGATCGAATTTCCGCAGCAGCCCCGTCACCAAAACGGACGCGTACCACAACACCGTGCAAATCACCGCCGCCCAGCCAATCGCGCGCATCACCAGGCCCCTCCCCGCAAACGGCACAATCGTCAGCGTGACGATGATGAACAGCGGCGCGCCGAGCGTGGTCAGAATATTGAGCATGGGGCCGATGCCGGAGCCGGTGCGGTTGGCATAGGCGCTGCAAAAAACCGGGAGGAAGCCGCCCGTATGGGTTTGGCGCGACGGCGGCACGCGGATGTATTTCTTCGTGCCCAGCCAGAAAATGAAGGTTGCGGCTCCCATCAGGATTCCCGGCACCGCAAAGGCCATGCTGTAGCCGTGGTGGTTCTTCACCCAGGGAACGACCAGAAACGAGAAAAACGAGCCTAGGTTGATCGCCCAGTAAAAGGCGCCGTAAGCCTTTTGGATCAGGTGCGATTGATCGGGCCTGAACTGGTCGCCCATGAACGCCGAGACGCACGGTTTGATGCCCCCGGAGCCGAACGCGATCAGGCCCAGCCCGAGGTAAAGGAACATGAGTTTGCCGTGGACAGTGCCCGCCAGATCGCTGCACGCCAACATGCCGTGCCCGGCGCAGTAGAAGAGCGACACCCACAGGATCGTGTGATAACGCCCGATGATCTTGTCCGAGAGCCACGCGCCGAACAGGGGCATGAAATAATTCGCGGATACGAAGGCATGAATAATGGTCGTGGACGTGTCGATTTCCTGTCCCAGGCCGCCCTTGGCCACCTCGCCCGTCATGTAGCCGGCCAAAATGCCCCGCATCCCGTAATAACTGAAGCGCTCGCACGCTTCATTGCCGACGATATACTTGATCTGCGAAGGCCAGCGGTCGGAACGGGCTTGGGTTGGGGTGGCCGGCAGCGTGTCGTCCATCGGGCCTCAATGGTGGCAGCCGCAGCCGGGACCGCACGAGCCGCCTTCCAGGTCCTCCGCCGACGGCACCCGGCCCAGCTCGAACGTCTTGCTCACGAAATGGTTGACCTCATCCTGGATGTGCTGCATGGCCTCCTGCGCTTCCGCAAACCCCTTGCCCGCCGGATTGCGGAAAAACGCCTCCCGCTCCGTCTCGAAGGCCGATATTTCCGCCGCCGCCAGTTCCAAGCCCTGGTGCTGTTTCTGGTGCAACAGGCGGCCCTTTTCGCTCAGGCTCTCGTACTGCGCCTGCGCGCCGGCATCGGCCATGAACGAGTCCATTTGCCGGCGGATGCTTTGAAATTGGGGCGCTTGGACAATGGCGGCGCACAGTTCCCGCGTCTTTTGGAGGACCATGTCCCCGGCTTGAACATTTGTTTCCATATTCATCAGTCGATTCACAACTCGCCCCGGCGGCGACTCATGGAATATGCCAGCACTTCGCCCGCCTTGCCAGCCATAATTCGCCATCGGTCCCCTCACTTTCTTTGAACTTTCCCGACAGCCGGCCCGACGTACATGATGAAGGCGCATCAAGCCCATGGATAACACTGGCAACCAGGCCAAGTTGGTGGAGAAGATTTACCGGGAGATCGGCCCGGAATTGCTGGCCTTCTTCCAGCGACACCATGACAGCCCGCAGACGTCTGAGGATTTGTTGCAGGAAACCTTCCGGGCGGTGATGAAGAACCCGGACCGGCTGCTGCAGGCCGATTCGCCGCGGGCCTACCTCTTCGGGATGGCGCGGAATCTGAGCGCGGAAGCTTATCGGCGCGCCCATCCGACGGAGGAATTGCCCGCTGAATCACCGGAGGGCGGGGCGGAAACGGAGGACCCGAGGCTGGAACTGATGCGGGAGGGCATCACGCGGCTGAACGCGGCCTCGCGGCAGGTGCTGGAATTGCGGCTGCAACGCGAGATGTCCTACGAGGAAATCGCCGCGGCCCTCGGCGTGCCCGTCGGGACGGTCCGGTCCCGCCTGCATCATGCCGTCCGCCAGTTGCGGGACCATTTGCAAAAAAGCAGTTATGACAAGTGAAGCATTGGAGAGATTGTTGATGGACCGCGCGTCGGGGGAATTGGAGCCCGACGTGAAGGAGTTGCTCGAGGCCCATCTCGAACACGACCCCGCCGCGCGCAAAGACGCCAGGGAGATCGAAGAGACGTTGCGCCTGGCTCGGCGGGCCTTGGCCGATCAGAAAGTGGTGCCGCTGCCTCAATCGCGGCCTTCCTGGAGGGTCCCATCGTGGGCTTGGGCGATGGCGGCCTGCTTTGTTTGCGGTCTGTTCCTGGGGATTTTCGGCGCGCGCGAAAGGAGCGTGGCCCCAAGCATCGCCTATGTTCCCGCGCCGACGGTCGCGGCCGAATCGGGCTTCTGGTCCGCCAGCCGTTTTCGCGCCCGTTTGTCGCCGGTCAATGTGAAATCAGAAAACCGGGTGATTTGGAAATCACCCGTTCGAAAACCTGAAATACTCTAAACGATTATGAAAACGATGAAATCAATTGGTTCGTGGTCAATCCTTGCCTTGGCAGCTTCGTGCGTCCTGATGACGGGATGCATTTCCAGAAGGATAGTGTGGTCGCCCGACGGCGCGCATGCCGTTGTCTTCGCAGGCGACGGTTTGCGCCTGGGCGGGCCGGATGGCGCGCTCTCCGAAATAGTCCTCCCCGGCAACGGGCTGGCCGACTGGTTCCCGGACTCCCGCCGCGTGGCGCTGGTCTCTGAGCTGGGCAAACAATCCTGGAACGACATCCAAAAATTCATTCCTCCCGAGGAGCGCCAGCGTGTCGAGCAAGGCGCCAGGACGCTTTCCGATGAATTGAAAGCGGGAAAGGATCCGGGCGACGCATTGAAGAGCCTGAACAACTTGGGCGATTACGAGAAAAACGCCGCCGCAGTCTATCTGGCGCAACTCGAAGGAACCCGGGAACTGGCCGGAACAAACTGGGACGCCTTGCGGCAAATCGAGGCGAGCGTCCTGCAAATCCGCGTCGGCGCGGTGCAGGAGGGCAAGCTGGTCCTTGGCCCGCCGCTGGTCAGCACCTTGCGCAGAATTCAGGACCTCCGCGTCTCCCCCACCGGAGCAGCCTTCGCGCTCACCGCGGAAGGCGACAAGAAAGATGAGTTGGACCTGCTGGTCATGCCCGGGGACGGCTCAACGCCGCCGCAATTGGTGGCCAGCAACACCGCCTATTGTTCCGATTGGTCGGTGGATGGCCGTTCGCTCGTCTATGTGCGCGCCATGAACGGCGCCGGCACCGACGATCAAATCTCCCTGGCCGCGCTCTCCCGCCGCGCCGTTCTCGATGCCGCGAACAAAATCAACATCCGCACCAATGCCGACGATCTCGCCGGCCTTCTCTTTGATGCCAATAATAAAGTGCGTTGTCTGGCGGATGGCCGAATCCTGTTCGCGGCGGCGGACGTCCATCTTCCTTGCACCACGCTGGACATGCCCCAGCAGCCCCAGCTCTTCGCGCTGGATCCCGAACGTGAAGCCGAGGTCATTCCCCTGATTCCGCGCAGCGTGCAGGACAGCCTGCCCGCCAAATCGGGCTACTACGAATCCAGCCCTGATGGCAAACAAATCGCCATCAGCGGCGAGAAAGGCGCCGTGGCGGTTCTGACCCTGGCCACGGGAGCGTTCATCACGGTTCAAGCCGCGGGAAGTGATGACACCATAGCCGTGCCCTCCTGGCGTTCCGCCGGCGAATTATGCTACGTCCGCGTCACCAACGGCCAGCCCGCGCAAGTGGCCCTGTGGAGCCAGGGGACAAACCGCGTCCTCAGCGCCAACTGGCCCGCCGAAGCCAGGAAAGGCTTCCTGGACAAGTGAGCTTTGCGCCCAGGATTGGGTGCGGCAAAAATCCGTCACAGCGTCCGTTTGAACAACAGCGTGGCGGCGGCCATGGCGAGGAGGGTGAAGGCCAGCAGGAAGAGAAGGTCAAAACCAATCGCGCCCAGGCCGGTGTTCTTCAGCACCAATTGCTTGAAGCCATGCACGGCGTAGGTGAAGGGATCAATCGTTGTAATCACCTTCATCCAGGCGGGAAAGCTCTGCGTCGGATAGACGGCGCCGCTGGGGAAAAACAGGACGGTGTTCAACACCCCGAAAATGGCGCGCGGCACCAACGGATCGCTCACCCGCACCATGAGCAGGAACATCATGCTGATCAGCGCCAGCGAGGTCACCATCACCAGCAGGAGCATCCGCGCCAGGCGCAGCGGGTTCAACGGGTCCGGGATGCCGGCGATGACCGACCCCAGCGTGATCAGGACAAGGCCGGTCAGGATGGCCTTGGCCGCGCCGGCCAGGTTGAAGCCCAGGATGAGTTCCAGTTTGGTGATGGGCGTCACCAGGTAACCCTCGTGCAGCCCGCGCGCCTTGTCATCAATAAAGATGATCCCGCCGCCGATCATGGCCGTCACAAAAATGGCCAGGGTGATCGTGCCGGGCAGAAGAAATTGGATGTAAGGCACGTAGGGGTAAATCTCGACCACGGAAAGCGTGGCATCCGCCGTAAAGCGCGGCGTCACGGGAGCCTGATTGTAGGCCGCGAGCATTTGATCGAACGTCGCTTCCAGGGCGGAGGCGGAGAATTGGTCCGTATTGTCCTCGGCCAGGCCGATGCGCGGATTGGCCCCGGCCAGGACTTTGCGCGAAAACTGCGGCGGGATTTCCAGCAGGCCGTTGATCTTCCCGTTGCGCAAGTCGCGCAGGGCGGCCGCCTCATCGTCGTAAGGCACGGTGTGGAAGGTGCGGGCGTTGGCGGCGACGGCCTGCGCCATCTCCTTCACCTTGATCGCCGGCATTCCATGGTCCTGGTCCAGCACTCCGACTTCCAGGTTCTTGATTTTTCCGCCGAAGGCATAGCCCAGGACGATGAGCTGCATCAGCGGCATGACCATCGAGACAATCATCAAGGTCGGGCTGGCGCGGAACCGCCGCAGATCGCGTTCCACGATGGCAAGAATGCGTTTCATCCTCGTTGCAGTATGAACTGGCTGCTGGAAGCGGGCGGTTCCTGCAGCGTGTCGCGCAGTTGATGCCCCGTGTAATGCACGAAAACGTCGTCCAGCGTCGTGCTTTGCACCGAGAGCGACGTCAGCGTCACGCCGGCCGCCCGCGCCGCTTCCATCAGGGCGACCGCCGTGCGCGGCCCGTTGTTGGAGGAAAGCCGGAAGACGTGGTCCTCGCACTTCAGGTCCGCCACCTCGGGCAAGGCGCGCAGCGTCGCCGCCCATCCCTCCGGCACCTGGGAGAAGCTGACTTCCAGAATGTTCTGGCCGGGGATCGACGCCTTGAGCTTCAAGGGCGAATCCAGCGCCGCCAGTTTGCCGTGGTCGATAATGGCGATGCGGTCGCACAGCTTGTCGGCCTCGTCCATGTAATGGGTCGAGACTAGGATGGTCAGTTCCCGCTGGCGTTTCAAGTTTTCGAGCATGTCCCACACTGCCACGCGCGACACCGGGTCCAGCCCGGTGGTGGGCTCGTCCAGGAAGAAGGTTTTCGGCTCATGCACCAGGCCGCGCGCGATTTCCAGGCGCCGGCGCATGCCGCCCGAAAATAGTTTGACCGGCTTGTCCGCCCACTGCTCCAGGTCCACCGCCTTCAACAGCTCCCGGATCGTCCGCCGCCTTTTCTCGCCGCTGATCCCGTAGAGCTTGGCGAAGATGCTCATGTTCTCCGCCGCCGTCAAATCCAGGTCGGAAGTCATGGCCTGGGGAATGACGCCAATGGAGCAGCGCACCTCGTTGGCCTGGCGCTCGATGTCGAAACCGTTGACGCGGGCCGTGCCGGAGGTGGGCGGCAACAGCGTGGTCAACATGCGGATGAGCGTTGATTTGCCCGCGCCGTTGGGACCGAGCAGGCCGAAAATCTCGCCGTTATCGACCTTGAAATTCAGGCTGTCCACGGCGCAAAAATCGCCGAAGCGCTTGGTCAGGTTTTCGACTTCCACGGCCGACACGCTCATGATTTGCCCGCGGTGAACAGGACAAAGGCGGTCATGCCCACGGCCAGCGCGCCGTCGTCATTGTTGCAGCGCAGCCGGATTTCAAAGGTCTTGATGTCGCGCTTGGTGCGGCTCACGTCCCGTTGCGTGGCGTAATCGGCGTCCTTCCCGCGGTAGAACACGACGCCCTCGCGCGTCTTGCCGGAGGGGAGGCGGACGGTGAACTTGTCGCCCAGGTGAATCGAGTCAATATAACTTTCCTCCACGTCGGCCCGCACCCAAAGGTTCCTGGGATTGATGAGCGTGACGATGGCCTGGCCGGGGTTGACCACCTCGCCCTGCAAGGCGGCGCGCACGTCCACCGTGGCGTCGAGGGGCGCGTGAATTTGGGTGTAACCGAGGACAATGGCGGCCTTGTCCTCTTGCGCGGCGGCGGCCGTGCTTTGCTTGATGCTGGCCTGGAGGGCGGCCCGGCGGGCGGCGACTTGCTCCGCGGTGGATTTGGCCAGGGCCACCGCCGCCTGCGCCGCCACCGCCTGCTTGCGCAACGACTGCACGTGGGCCTTGGCCGCGTCGCAGGCCGTTCGCGCCTGGTCGTAATCCTTCACCGAGTCCACGCCTTGCTTGTAGAGGGCTTCTTCGCGCTTGAAATTGAGGCTCAGGTTTTCCAGGTCCGATTCGGCCTGGGCGATTTGGTCCTGGGTGGCGGCCAGGTTGGCTTCGCTTTGCCAAATGAGGTTGCTGGTCTGGGCCTCCTGGTATTTCAAGTCCGCCCCGGCCTGCGCCACCTGGGCGGCGGATTGCCCCGCGCTGCCGGTGTAAAAGGCCAGTTCCGCCTGGTGCTCCGCCGGCTGGATCACGGCCAGCAACTGCCCGTTGGTCACCGTGTCGCCTTCGCGCACCAGGAGGTTCTGCAGCCGGCCTTGAATCTCCGAACTGACAATCACCTCGTCGGTGGTGACCATGCCTGTCAAAACGATTTCTCGCCCGCGCCGGGCCAGGGCAAGGAAAAGGACCGCGGCCGCCGCGGCCACGATCAAGATTGCCAGCGAAATCCTGCTCTTCATATCACACCGCAGGTTGGCCGCGCCGCCCTTTGACGGCAATGGAAAATTGGCGGTTGAGGAAGGGCAGGGGAATGCGAAAGGGAGCAGCCTCAACCCCGAAATCAGACTGGCCGCGGCCTTTGAAATTTCCCTGAATTCCAATTAAAGGCCACGGCCAGATAAATCGATGCGTCCTTCAACTTCCTGCCCCTGCTTTGGCCCCAAAATCCGGCTCGGTTCAGCCGTTTGCTCCAGGCCAGCAGGGACAATGCCACCTGGCCAAATGGCCGGACTTGCGCCGGCCCAAACCCGTTGAAACAGCTTGTGGCTGTGGGAGAAGCATTCCCGGTGTTTTTATCGCCGGATCGCGGCGGCGGAACAGTTCGCTGCCTTTTTTTGCTCGTACTGCGCAGATTTGGCTGGCTTTCTCACCTGGCCGAAGCGCGGCGCGGCAGTCAAACCAATGCGTGTTGCCTCTTTCTGGATTTGAATTACGATGCTCTTTGGAATGCGATTAAGACCTATGTTGTACTGCGGTTTTGCGGCAATTCTGACTGGATGCAAGACGGCGCCCGAAGCCTCTTCAGCCATGCCGGCCCGGCATGACGCCCTGGCCCGTTTCCAGCGGCAGGCCGCCAAGTTCAACGCCATCATCAGCCTGCCTGATTTCGAAACCACCACCAACGCCGTCGAGCTTTCCGTCAAGAACACCATCGCCGCCGCCAATGCCGCCCTGGACCAGATCGGGCGGCTGCCGCCGGCCCGGGTCAATTTCAACAACACGCTCCGCGCCCTGGACGACGTCAACTACGCCATCGGCCTGACGGAGAATCGCCTGGAGATCATCAAGGAAACCAGCACCGACGCCGCCCTGCGTGACGCCGCCACGGACCAGATCAAAATCCTCGAGGAATGGGCCGTGGGCCTGGACTATCGCGAGGACGTTTATCACGCCCTCAAGGCCTGCGCCGACACCCAGCCTCCCCTGGCCGGCGAGGACGCCAAGTTGCTCCACGAAACCATGCGCGATTACACCCGCGCCGGCCTGAACCTGCCGAAGGCCCGCCGCGACGAGGTGGAGGCCCTGCGCAAAAAGCTCTCCGGCCTGACGACCGACTTCGAGACCCACGTCACCAAGGCCGGGCGCAAGATGATTTTCACCAAGGAGGAATTGGCGGGGGTGCCGGACGATTTCCTTTCCCAAAAAGGCGTCAACAATAACGACGGGACCTTCTCCATCATGGCCAACATCACCTGGCATTTCCTGACCGTGATGGAGAACGCCTCCAACGAACAAACGCGGCTGCGCCTCCAAACCGCCCGCGACGGCCTCGCCCAGGAGGAGAACGTCCCCCTCCTGCGGCAAATCCTCGTCCTGCGCGATACCCTGGCCCATCTGCTGGGCTACAAAACCTGGGCCGATTACGTCATCGAAATCAAAATGGCCAAAACCGCCGCGCGCGCGCAGGACTTCCTGGAGCGGTTGAAAGCCGGCCTCCAGCCGAAATTTGACGCCGAGCTTGCCGAGTTTCGCGCCTTGAAAACGCGGGAAACCGGCGATGCCAACGCCCAAATCCATCTCTGGGATTGGCGTTACTACGCCAACCAGCTTAAGAAGGAAAAATACACCGTCAACGAGGAGGCGCTCAAAGTCTATTTCCCTTACCAACGGGTGCTGGACGGCATGTTCAGGATTTACCAGGGCATTTTCGGCCTGAAATTCGAGCGCCTGGATGCGCCTTACCAATGGGTGCCTGACTTGCAGCTTTACGCCGTGTCGGATGCCGCCAGCGGCGAACCGCTGGGCTTGTTTTACCTGGACATGTTCCCGCGCGAAGGCAAATACAATCACTTCGCCGAATTCGGCATTATTGAGGGCAAGTTGCTGGCCGACGGCAGGTATCAGCGGCCCACGGTGGCGTTGATCTGCAATTTCCCCTCGCCGCAGCCCGGCCAGCCTTCCCTTCTGGCCCATCAGGACGTGGAAACCCTCTTCCACGAATTCGGCCACGCCATGCATTCCATCCTGACCCGCGCCAAATACTCGCGTTTCTCCGGCACGAGCGTGCCCCGCGATTTCGTCGAGGCGCCTTCGCAAATGCTGGAGAACTGGGTGTGGGACAAGAAAGTGCTTGACAGTTTCGCCGCCGATTACCGGGACCCCAGCCGGAAGATTCCCGAACAAGTTTTGAACCAGCTCAAGGCCTCCAAGCTGGCCATCGAAGCCACATTTTACCGGCGCCAACTGGCCTTCGGTTTGGTGGACTTGGCCCTGCACACGCACATCCATGCCGGGAACGCCGAGGAAACGGCGCCTCTTTCCAACAAAATCTTTGCCGACACCTTCTTCCCCGAGCCGCCCGGCACGGCGTTTGTGGCCTACTTTGGCCATCTCATGGGCTATGACGCCGGTTATTACGGTTACGCCTGGGCCGATGCCATCGCGGCGGACATGGCCACGGTCTTCGCCCACGCGCCCAACGGGTTCTTCGACGCCCAGGCCGGCCGCCGCCTGCGCCGGGAAATCTATGAAATGGGCGACTCGCGCGATGTGGAAATCTCCATCGAGAAGTTCCTGGGCCGCAAGCAATCCATCGGGCCGTTCCTGAAGAAAATCGGCATTGAATCGGAGCCGGCCCCCCAGGCGGGGCCGCATTGACCCACGGCATTGAAGGCGCCTCGAAAAGTGTATTTGACGCTTTTTTGCCTGGCACTTCTGGCCGGCGGCTGCGGCCCGCGGCAAACCCTCGTCGCCATCGGCGACCGCGCCCAGGAGCTGAGGCTCAACAACGAGACGGAGCCGTCCAGCCTGGACCCCGCCGTGGCCACGGGCGTCTCCGAACATGAAATCATGTCCTCGCTCTACGAGGGGCTGGTCACCCCCGACGCCAGGGACCTTTCGCTCCGGCCCGGCGCGGCGGAGAGTTGGGAGATTTCGCCGGACGGCAAAGTCTATACCTTTCACCTGCGCAAAAACGGCCGCTGGTCCAACGGCCAGCCGGTCACCGCGCGGGACTTTGTGGAGTCGTATCACCGCATGCTCCTGCCAACCCTGGCCTCGCAGTATTCCTACATGCTTTACCCGGTCAAAAATGCCGAGGCCTTCAATCTCGGAAAAATCTCCGATTTTGACCAGGTCGGTCTCAAGGCGCCGGATGATGACACATTGCAGATCACGTTGCACAGTCCCACGCCCTATCTGCTTTCCATGATGATTCACGACTCGTGGTTTCCGGTGCCGGTCGCGGTCATCCGGCAGCACGGCGCCATCGATGACCGCAATAATCCGTGGACGCGGCCGGAGTATCACGTGGGCAACGGGCCTTTTGTCTTGAAGGAATGGAAAATGAATTCGCACCTTTTGGTGGAGCGAAGCCCCACTTACTGGGACGCGACCCACGTGCGGCTGAACAAGATTTATTTTGATCCGACCGATAACACGGACACGGCGGAACGCATGTTCCGTTCCGGACAGACCCACAGCGATCCGCAGGCCCCTCCTTCCAAGGTCGCGTTTTACCGCAAATACAAACCCAACCTCATCAAGGTCTATCCGCTGTTGGCCACTTATTTTTACAAGATCAACGTCACGCGCCCGCCCCTCAACGACAAACGCGTCCGCCGCGCCCTGGCCATGGCCATCGACCGCAGCGCCATCGCGGAGACGATCATGCGCGCCGGCGAGGAACCGGCCTATTGCCTGACGCCGCCCAACACCGCCGGCTATACGTGCCGGACGAAGATCAAGGAGGACGCGGCCGCCGCCCGGCAGCTCCTGGCGGACGCCGGCTATCCCGATGGCAGGAATTTTCCAACGATTGAAATCCTGTTCAACACCTTGCAAGAGCACAAAGCCATCGCCGAAGCTTTTCAGGACATGTGGAAAAGGAACCTCAACATCAACGTCGTGCTCCACAACGAGGAATGGAAGGTCTATCTGGACTCGTTGCGGCGCCTGGATTATTTTGTGGCCCGCATGGGCTGGAACGGGGATTACGTTGACCCGGGCACTTTTCTGGACCTCTTTACCACGGACAGCGGCAACAATGAAACGGGCTGGTCGAACGCCGGGTATGACCGCTGGGTGGGCGTGGCGGCCGGCACCGGAGACCAGGCTGTCCGCTACGAGGCCTATCAGAAAGCCGAAGCCATTTTGCTGGACGAAATGCCGATCATACCCATCTATTTTTACACGCGGCCCCGCCTGATCCGGCCGGGCGTTCATGGTTGGTTTCCCAACGTGCTCGACCAATACGATTTCAAGTCCATCTACCTCGTGCCGGACGACGACTGATTATGCTCCGCTTCATCGCGCGCCGATTTCTTGAGGCCATTCCGGTCCTGTTCATCATCGCCACGGCGACTTTTTTCATGATGCGCCTCGCCCCCGGCGGACCGTTCGACGCCGAAAAGCGCGTCAGCCCCGAAGTCCGCGCCCGCATGGAGGCGCATTACGGATTGGACAAGCCCCTGTTCCAGCAATACCTGCTGCAAATGAAACATCTGCTGCAAGGCGACCTCGGCCCCTCCTTCAAATACCCCGGACACACTGTCAACGAGATTATTGCGGACTCCTTCCCCGTTTCGCTGGAGCTGGGGATGGAGGCCCTGGCCGTGGCCCTGGTTCTGGGCCTGGCGGCGGGCATGGTGGCCGCGCTCAAACAAAACAGCGTTTGGGACCATCTGCCCATGGGCCTGGCCATGACCGGCATTTGCCTCCCGACTTTCGTCCTGGGCCCGCTGCTCATTTCCGCCTTCGCCCTCCACCTGGACTGGTGCAACGCCGCCGGCTGGTTTTTCCCGCGCGACCGCGTCCTGCCCGCCTTGACGCTGGGCGCTTACTACGCCGCCTACATCGCCCGCTTGTGCCGGGGCGGGTTCCTCGAAGTCCTGCATCAGGACTATATCCGCACCGCGCGCGCCAAGGGGGCCGGCGGCGCCCGCATCCTTTTCAAGCACGCCCTGCGCGGCGGGGTCCTGCCGGTCGTTTCCTTTCTTGGCCCGGCGGTGGCGGGGCTGTTGACCGGCTCGTTCGTGGTGGAAACGATCTTCGGCATTCCCGGTTTGGGCCGCTACTTCGTCACCGCCGCCTTCAACCGCGACTACTTCATGGTCATGGGCACGGTGCTCTTCTATGCCTGCTTTGTCGTGGCCCTGAATCTGGCCGCGGATGTCGTCCTGGTCTGGCTGAACCCAAAACTTCGTTTTGACTGATGGCCCTTTCCCCCTCCATCGCCCTGGCCGGCTCCGCGGACGCCGCGGGCGCGTCGTCGTTCTGGCGGGACGCCTGGCGCCGGCTGCGGCAGAACAAACTGGCCGTCTTCGGCCTGGGCCTGCTGTCGGTTCTGGGGGCGCTCTGCTTTGCCTCCTTCCTTTGGCCCAATCTCACCGGCTTCAATTACGGGCAACAGAACCTGGCGCTGGGCCCCGTGCCGCCCAACCGCCTCCATTGGCTCGGCACCGACCCGCTGGGACGCGATTTGCTGGCGCGCCTGCTCTACGGCGGAGGCATCTCCCTGACGGTGGGTTTGTGCGCCACGGCGGTTTCCCTGACCATCGGCGTCATCTACGGCGCCATCGCCGGTTTCGCCGGCGGCAAACTGGACATGGTCATGATGCGGCTGGTGGATATTCTTTACGCCTTGCCCTTTGCCATTTTCGTCATTCTGCTCATGGTCTTTTTCGGGCAGAATTTCATTTTGCTCTTCCTGGCCATTGGCGCGGTGGAATGGCTCACCATGGCGCGGATCGTCCGGGGGCAGGTCCTGACTGTCAAGCAACAGGAATTCATCGAGGCCGCCCATGCCCTCGGTCTCAGGGAAGGGCGCATCATTTTCCGGCACATTGTTCCCAATTTGCTGGGGCCGATCATCGTCTATGCCACCCTCACCGTGCCGGAGGTGATTATCTTGGAATCGTTTCTCAGCTTCCTCGGCCTCGGCGTGCAGCCGCCGCACAGTTCCTGGGGCGTCCTGATCAAGGAAGGCGCTGAAGTCATGGAAGAATACCCCTGGCTCCTGATTTACCCCGGAGCGGTTATGACCCTGACCCTCTTTTCCTTGAATTTCCTCGGCGACGGCTTGCGCGACGCCCTGGATGTCCGGGGTTCGAAGGATTGAATGCCCATGTCGCTGCTGGCCGTCGAAAATCTGAGCGTCTCCTTCCACACCCGCCACGGCGTGGTGCGCGCCGTCCAGGATGTCTCCTTTCAATTGGAGCGCGGCCAAACCCTGGGCATCGTCGGCGAATCCGGCTCCGGCAAATCCGTCACTTGCTATTCCATCATGGGGCTGGTGCCGCAACCGCCCGGCCGCACCGAAGCCGGGCGCGCTCTTTTTGACGGGGTCGATTTGCTCTCCTGCCCGCGCCGCCGCCTCAACCGCATCCGGGGTGCGCGCCTCTCCATGATTTTCCAGGACGCCATGACTTCGCTCAATCCCTTCCTGCGCATCGGCGATCAATTGATCGAGCCGTTGATGATCCACGAAAAAGTCGCCCGCCCCGCCGCCATCGCCCGCGCCCTGGCCATGCTCGATGCCGCCGGCATCGCCGACGCCGAACGCCGGCTGAAAATGTTTCCGCACGAGTTCTCCGGCGGCATGCGCCAGAGGGTCATGATCGCCATGGCCCTGATTACCAAACCCGACCTCCTCATCGCCGACGAACCGACCACCGCCCTGGATGTGACCGTCCAGGCCCAGATTCTGGAGCTGATCCGCAAAATGCAGCGCGAGCTGGGCATGGCGGTCATCCTCGTCAGCCACGACCTCGGCATTGTCGCCGGCTTTTGCGATCGCGTCATGGTGATGTATGCCGGCCGGGTCATGGAAAGCGCGCCCATCGACGATTTGTTTTATGACACCAAACATCCCTACACCCGCGGCCTGCGCAATTCGATTCCCGCCCTGCAAATGAAAGGCGGCGAACTCCACGTCATTCCCGGCCAGCCCCCGGACCCGCACCATGCGCTGCCCGGCTGCCCCTTTGCGCCCCGTTGCGCCCAGGCGGTGGACTATTGCGCCACGGAGGAAATCCGCCTGCTGGAAACGGCGCCCAACCATCGCACGGCCTGTTTGCGCGTGCAAAAGGAGGGGATGCCCGTATGAGCGCCGCCGCGCTTCTGCAGGTCCAGGACGTCAAGACGTGGTTTCCCGTTGACAAGGGGTTCCTCTTCAAACGCCGTGTCGGCGAGGTCAAGGCCGTGGACGGCGTCTCCTTTTCGTTGCGCCAGGGTGAAATCCTCGGCTTGGTCGGCGAATCCGGCTGCGGCAAATCCACCCTGGCGCGGACCATCCTGCAATTGGTCCGGCCCGCCGCCGGCGCGGTCCTCCTCGAGGGCCGCGCCCTGACCGCCTTGCGCGGGGCCTCGTTGCGCCGGGCGCGCTCCGACTTCCAAATGGTGTTCCAGGACCCCTACGCCTCCCTGAATCCGCGCATGACGGTTTTCGACGCTTTGGCCGAGGCCATGCTGGCCCACCGCCGCGTGCCGCGCCGCGAACTGCCCGGGCGAATTGACGCCCTCCTGGAAAAGGTCGGCCTTTCCCCGCAGGCGCGGCGCAAATATCCCCATGAATTTTCCGGCGGCCAGCGCCAGCGCATCGCCATCGCCCGCGCCCTGGCCGTCGCGCCCAAATTGCTGGTCGCCGACGAGCCTGTCTCGGCCCTGGACGTTTCCATCCAGGCCCAGATCATCAACCTCCTCGCCCGGTTGTCCCGCGAAATGGGTCTGGCCCTCCTCTTCATTTCCCACGATCTTTCCGTTGTCAAACATATTTCAAACCGCATCGCCGTCATGTACCTCGGGCGGATTGTCGAGACCGGCCCGGCGGCGGAGGTGATCGAGCGGCCCCTTCATCCCTACACCAAGGCCCTGATCAGCGCCGTTCCCATCCCCGACCCCCGCCGCGAGGCCCATCGCGCCCGCATCCTTTTGCCGGGCGATCCGCCTTCCCCCTTGAATCCTCCGGGCGGCTGTCCCTTTCATCCCCGTTGCCTCTATGCCCAGCCTCGCTGCGCCCAGGTCGTTCCGTCACTTGAGCCATTCGGCCAATCGGGCCGCCAGGCCTCCTGCATTCGCATGAGAGAAATTGACATATAGATCTTCTGAAAGCCTCGCAACTTTTTCCCAAGGACAACGCATCCAAATGCCGCCGCCAAAACCCAAAAACAAATGAACTATTTGCTACAGTCAAAAGGATCCCCAGGATTGCGCCCCACGATGCCCCTCGCTCGGAGGACGGTGTGGATTGTCCGGTCAGGGGCGGGGCGCGGCGGGCGGAGCTTCCAGCAACGGATTCCGCGCCTTGACGCCCATGGCTGAAAAGTGATCCACGTCAGCCGCCAGCACTTCCAGGCCTTGCAGTTCTGCGACCGCTGCGTGCAGACCATCCCCAAGCGGAAGGGTCTTTCCTTTGCTGCGCGCCAAAAAAAGCAACTCGCCAGCCCGCTCGCAGACCGGCCGGGTCAGGGGTTTTGAGGGCAGATCGAGTGACGCCCAGAATTCACGCCAGCGTTTGCGTTTGCCTTCGTCTTTAAGAGGTTGGCCGGCCAGATATTCGGCCACAGTCGCATCGCAAATGTGAACTTCTTCGGCGTTTTGCAGCCAGCCGCCAAGATCAAACCTCCGGCGCTCGGCTTCGACGAGAATGGAGGTGTCAATTAGAAATTTCACCCGGCCTCATCCATGGACTTGATCGCGGCGGCGATCTCTCGCGCGGTGGCTTTGTCCAGCGGTTTGCGGTTCTTCCACCGGCGGGCAAATTCAGCGCCGCTCAAAGGCTTTGCATGTGGCTGAATATCCGCCACGGTTTCGCCGTGCTGCGTAAGTTCAACGGAGCGGTGTCCGTGAATCACCGCGCCCAAGACGCGGCCGGTATCTCTGCGCAGTTCTGTCAGCGTCGCTTTCATGTGTGAAAAGTGCATACTTTTGGGGTTGAAAGCAAGCCAAAAATGCGTTTCCTGCTGTTTCGCGGCTTTGCCGGATTTGCGCCCGTTTGGTGAGTCGGACAGTTGCGCTGTTTTCCCGTTGAGCCGCGACGGGCCAGGCATTAGGCTGGCCGGCGTGAAAATTTTCGTCACGGGCGGAGCGGGCTATATCGGATCGGTCTGCGTCGAGGAGTTGCTCAACGCCGGGCACGAGGTCACGGTCTATGACAACTTGAGCGAAGGCCATCGCTCGGCGGTGGATGGCCGCGCCGCCTTCATTCTGGCCCGCGCGGGCGACGGCGATAATCTCGCTTCCTCCTTGCGCGAATCCAGGCCCGACGCGGTCCTGCATTTTGCCGCGAATGCCCTGGTCGGGGAATCCATGGCCAATCCTTCAAAGTATTTTCGCAACAACGTCTGCCGCGGCCTGGAGCTGCTGGACGCCACCCTCGCCGCTGGCGTCAAAAAATTCGTGTTCAGCTCCACCTGCGCCACTTACGGCCCGCCCGACCGGCTTCCCATGACGGAAGATTTGCCGCAACGCCCCATCAATCCCTATGGCGAATCAAAACTGATGTTCGAGAAGATGCTGCAATGGTACCATCAGATTCACGGCCTGGAGTTCGTCGCCTTCCGCTACTTCAATGCCGCCGGGGCCGGCGAAAAATTCGGGGAGCATCATCGGGTCGAAACGCACTTGATCCCCAACGTCTTGCAAGTCCCGTTGGGCCGGGCTTCTCACTGCGAAATCTTCGGCACGGATTATCCGACGCCCGATGGGACGTGCATCCGCGACTACATTCACATCGTCGATTTGGCCCAGGCCCACATGCTGGCGCTGCCACCGGGCCGCCAGGGCTTTTATAACCTCGGCAACGGCGACGGCTATTCCGTGCGGCAAGTCATCCAGATGTGCGAAAAAATAACCGGCCGGTCCATCGCCACGGTGGAAAAACCGCGCCGCCCGGGAGACCCGCCCAAACTGGTCGCCTCCGCCGCCAAAGCCATGCGCGAATTGGGATGGAAGCCCAAGTACCCCGGCCTTGAGCGAATCGTCGCGGATGCCTGGCGCTGGCATCAAGCGCACCCGGACGGCTATCCCGATTAGCTTTGGCTGCTTCAGGGTTTGGCGGGAAGCGCCGCCTTGAACTCCGGCGTCTGGCGCAACTGCGCAAAATTCGCGTCCTGGTACAGATGTTCGCGCAGGTTCATCATCTGCGGATTGCGCCCCAGCTCGGCCGCGTTCAACTCCACAACCTTCTTCAGCGAGGCCACGGCCTCGGCGGTTTCGCCCAGGTGCGCCTGCACGATGGCCAGGTTGTACCACGGCTCGGAAAAGGTCGGGACCAGTTGGGTCAGCCTTTTGATGGCTTCTTCGCTTTTGGCCAAATTGCCCAGGCGCAAATACAGGTTGGCGACATTCATCAACGTATTCGGATCCACTGACGGACTGCGCAAAAGTTCGTCCAATACCTGCGCCGCCACATTGGTTTGTCCGGCCTCAATGGCGCGTTGGATGCGGTCGAAGATTTGCTTCATGTTCTCCGCTCCCTGTCCGCCCGGGCTTTCCTCCCGTTCCAATTGCTCGATCCAACTGTTCATCTGGTCATTGAAGGGATCCAGCTTGTGGCAGGTCTTGAGAATCATGAGGGCCTCCTTCCCCCGGCCGGCGCTCAAGAGCAGGTCCATGTAATGAAAAACCGCCTCCGGGCTGTAGGGGCAGTAGGCAAAGGCCTGTTTCAGGGCGAACTCCGCCTCCTTGTTGACGCGCTCCCTTTCGGCCGGGCTGTGGGCGTTGCGGGCGCGCCACTGATAGACGCTGGAGGCAATCGAACTGCGCAATTTGGAAAAGGCCTTCTGGGCGTCGTCGTCGCGCACGAACCTCCGGTCCCCCGTAAAGCCCCCAAAATCATGGCGCAGATAGACGTCCTCCGCCCAGGCGCAGACCTTCTCGATGCTGGTGTCGTAGGTGATCCAGTTGCCAATGGTCCGCTCCGAAAAGCGGCTCCAAAAGGCGTGGTCCTTGTCAATAATATCCTGCGTCATCTCCGCCAGCGGCCGGCGGTTGACCTTCATGATCACCCCGAACGGCGTCAGGTGGGGATACATCCAGTCCATCGGCGCGCTTTCCTCCACGTAAAATTCGTGGCCCGGGTTTCTGTCAAACATGACTTTGGTCAGCAAACCGTTGATGCTCATGATGGCGACCTGCCCTGACACCTGCACGCGGCCGTTCTCGATCCGCACGTCCTCCCCCGGCTTGACCTGGCGCGGTTCGTTGGGAAACTGCTCGTCGTGCTGGAGCCGGAGCTGCGCGTCCTCCAGGTATTGGTTGAAACAAAGCTGTGAATCGTCCGGCGTGGGTGTGTCGATCTCGGTGTCGGGATACACTCCGCCCAGGCTCCGCGCAATGTCCCCCGGATAGGCCTCCTCCAACAACCGCCGGTTCAGCCGGATGATCGTCGCGGGGATGTTGCTCCTGTTCATCGCATCCACAATCAGCGGCGGCAGCTTGATCCCCTTGAACCGCTCCGCCTCATAGATGGTTCCGCCCTTGAGGATGGCGTTGAAATCCTTCGCCAGGGCCCGGCGCAACGCCTTCTCCTCTCCCGCCCCGTCCACCAGGGCCTGCGTGGCCGGGCTGAGCCGGCCGTAGAGGTAGCGGGACAAGGCATCCTGGTGATCGCTCTGGCGCAGGCGCGCCGCCAGATCACGCGCGTTGCTGAATTGGTCCGCCTCGAACCAGGAGGTGCCGGTGCGGCGGCGGAATTCAATCCGGCCCCCGATCCATTCGAAAATATCATCCAGCCAGGCCAGCCAGCGCGCCGGCTTGTTAAACAGTGTCGGGAGTGTGTCCTTGAAAAAATTCTGGAAGAAGGGCGGATCAATTTGCGCGCTGCGATTAAACTGCGCGCGGATGTAGTCGAGATACGTGTTATCCGCCAGGGCGTTCTGGGTGATGATATAGACGTCGCGG
>Ga0326727_10006431_pt1 | contig 32243 bp, 26 predicted proteins | sample MB2enrmetagenome_FD_207643 | JGI IMG/M metagenome (GOLD analysis project Ga0326727, IMG submission 207643) | Lab enriched peat soil microbial communities from McLean, Ithaca, NY, United States - MB29MY | ecosystem: Environmental > Terrestrial > Soil > Wetlands > Peat | place: USA: New York...
GGATGGGTGCATACCGGTGCGGTCTTCATCACCAAGGGCCAGCTCTGGCGGGTGCTGGAAATGGATGAGGGACGCCTTACGGTCGAACCGGCAAAAAAAGCGATCGGTGAACTCCCCTCGTGGGAGGGCGAACAGATCCCGGTCCCGTTTGCGGTTGCCTGTGAAGTCGGGGCTATTCGGCGCAAGCATACCACTGCGGAATACACAAAAGAAAAAGAGAGCATCGCGTTTGCTGCCCGCATCCTTTCCGAGATGGAAAAGAACCGGTGCAAAATCCCGACCGACCGGCTCATCACGCTCGAGAACATCGACGATGGCGTGGTCTGCAACATCTGTGCCGGCCACAAGGCAAACGAGGCACTCGGCCGCGTGCTCTCGATCCTGATATCCGCCCGGTACGGGACCACGGTCGGGATTGAGCTGGACGCGTACCGGATCCTGCTGCGCCTGCCTTCCGCGATCCGGGCAGCAGACGTCCGCGACTTTCTCCTCGCTTTAGAACCCGCCCACATGCCCGGTATCCTCAAGCTCGCCCTCAAGCGCACGGCGCTTTTCAAGTGGAAACTGGTGCAGATAGCAAAGAAATTTGGCGCTATCGATCCTGATGCGGACTACGAGAAGATCAGCATCCAGCGCCTGCTCGACTATTTCGACGACACAGTCGTCCAGCAGGAGGCGTACCGCGAGCTGTTGTCCGGTTATATGGATGTGGATGCGGCGGCGCAGGTTGTCGGCATGATAAAAAAGGGCACCATCGGGGTCACTATCGGCCCCCACTCGATCATCGGGGCGGATGGTCTCCTCTCCTCCCGCGACCAGATCCCGCCTCCGACCGCAGACCAGGCCGTGCTCGCGACCCTGAAACGCCGGCTCGAACAGGACGACGTTATTCTCGCCTGCATGAACTGCCGGGACTGGAAAAGCCACACGGTTGTCTCCCGGGTACCGGACTCCCCCCAGTGCCCGAAGTGCGGCGCCCGGCTGATAGCAGCGCTCAAACCGTACGAGGCGGATGCCTATGCTGTCGTTGCTTTAAAAAGGAAGAAAAACGAAGAGGAACGAGCCATCGAGCAGCGCCTCCTCCGGAATGCCAACATCGTGCTGTCGAGCGGAAAAAAAGCTGTTATAGCACTCTCTGCGCGGGGCGTGGGACCCGAGAATGCTTCCCGTATCCTTGCGACGCTCGCTGACGGCGACGCCTTCTACCGCGAGATCCTCAAGGCAGAGCGGAACTTCATCCAGACGCACCGGTACTGGGCATAACTGGTCCCTCTGCCATACCTGTGAAAACCTTAAAAACAGCTCGAGATATGAAATCTCTCTTTTTGGAATTGTGCAGGAAAACGGGGCATCTTCGGGAAAAGCGATTCCGGAATGAGCGTTCGGGAATTTCTCCTGATGATAAGGACAAAAAAAGATCACGGTGCAGGTACGATACCGGCACCCGTATCACATGATACTTTCGAGTTTCTGTTCGAGGAAGTCAAGGCCTTTCTTGATATCGCCGAGGTTTTTCCCGCCGGTTAAGATGATCTTTCCGGAAGAGAAGAGGAGTGCGACAATCTTCGGGTCCTTGATCCGGTACACGAGGCCCGGGAACTGCTCGGGTTCGTATTCTATGTTTTCGAGATTGAGCGTGACAACCACCTTGTTGAGGTTGATGTACTTGCCGATATCATAGGAACAGACGATGTTGGTGATTGCCACCCGGGGCTTGTCCAGCGTTTCTACCCCGGCTTCTTTTAAGGATTTGATGATGATTGCAAGGCCGTCTTTTAACGCCTTGTCGTCACGGATACCGGTGAGCACAACTTTACCCGAGGAAAAGATCAAAGATGCAATTTTCGGGTTCTCGATACGGTACACCGCACCCGGGAACCTCTTGGTGTTGAGTTCGCAGCTCTTTATCTTGCTGGATACCATGTTGAGATCTATGGACTCGGCGATGACTCCTGAAGCCACGACATTCTCAATTTTCAATGAATCGTACCGTTTATCAGCCATCCTGTATACTATGCAGTCTGTCGAATCATAATACTAATGGAGAATCTTTATGTCCCAGCCCCATTCTCTGACGGGGAGGATTTGGATTTGAAAAGCAACCGGCTTAAAAAAAGGGTACAGAAAATCCAAGAGACAGATTGAAATGGGAACACCATCAATATTCAGGCATTATCCAGGCTGACTTTTATGGACGAAGACCAGCACAATATGGAAGATTACGACCAGGCAAAAGCAACATTTTCAATCGAGATTCCCGAGTACTTTAATTTCGGTTTTGATGTGGTCGATGCCTGGGCAAAGAAGGACCGGAACAAACTCGCCATGATCTGGGCAAACCAGCAGGGAGAGGAAAAGAAACTCAGTTTCCTCGATATGTCCAACCTCTCCAACCAAGCGGCAAACGTTCTCCTGAAATACGGTATCAACAAGGGAGACCGGGTCATGATTATGCTTCCCCGGATCCCCGAGTGGTGGATCTTTGTGGTTGCGCTCATCAAGCTGGGCGCGGTTTTCTGCCCCTGCCCGACCATGCTCACCCCCCGCGATATCAAATACCGGGTGAACAAGGGCAGGTTCCGGATGGTTATTACCGATCTCGAAAATGCAGGAAAGGTGGAGGAGATCTGCAACGAGTGTCCGACCCTTGCCTGCCGGTTTGTGGTAGATGGCGAGTGCAAAGGCTGGGCAAGCTGGCCCTACGAGCTCCTCTACCCGGCACCGGTCTCGCACCATTCCGTATCCATTCCCGAAGAGAGCCGCACAAAGAGTTCCGACCCGATGCTGATCTATTTTACCTCCGGTACCGTGGGCGAGCCCAAGATGGTACTCCACAACCACGACCATCCGCTCGGCCAGATTGTTACCGCCCGGTTCTGGCAGGATATCCGGCACAACGACCTCCATTTCACGGTCACGGATACCGGCTGGGCAAAATGCGGGTGGGGGAAGATCTTCGGGCAGTGGATAGAGGGGGCATGCCTCTTTGTGTACAACTTTACCGGCAAGTTCAACGCAACGGAGATCCTGCCCCTGCTGGAGAAGTACCAGATCACGACATTCTGCGCTCCTCCGACGATCTACCGGATGCTGATCCTTGCCGATCTCGACAAGTTCGACCTCTCGTCCCTCCGGCACTGCACCAGCGCCGGGGAGCCGCTCAACCCCGAGGTGATCAGGGTCTGGAAGGAAGGGACCGGGATTACCATCCGGGAAGGGTACGGCCAGAGCGAAACATGCTGCTGCGTAGCCGAGTTCCCCCCCCTTGTGGTTAAACCCGGCTCCATGGGGAAGCCCTCGCCGGGCTGGAACGTGGAGATCCATGACGACGAGGGTCGGCCAGTCGGTGTCCGCGAGGAGGGCAGGATCGCGATTTCCTGCACCCCGCCCCCCCCGGGCCTCTTTGTCGAGTATCTCGACAATCCCGAAGAGAACAGGAAATCGTTTGTGAACGGCTGGTACCATACGGGGGACAAGGCTTACAAGGATGAGGACGGGTATTACTGGTTCATCGGCCGGGACGATGACGTGATCAAGTCTTCCGGCTACCGTATCGGGCCGTTCGAGGTGGAGAGCGCCCTGCTCGAACACCCGGCGGTGCAGGAAGCGGCGGTAGTCGGCGCACCGGACCGTATCCGGGGCCTGATCGTGAAAGCCTTTGTCGTCCTGAACAAGGGATACGATCCTTCGGAAACACTCATCAAGGAGATCAAGAATTACGTGAAAAGGACGACCGCGCCCTACAAGTACCCCCGGGCGATCGAGTTTGTAACCGATCTTCCTAAGACCCATTCCGGCAAGATCCGGCGGGCTGAGCTTCGCGAGCGGGAGCTGCGTAAATACCGGGAGCCCCGGTAACTTTTTTCACATCGATCTTTTTTGTCTCTGCCGGCCGCGGTATTTTCCCGACCGTGTAAATCTTTTCGCTGTTTTTTCCATGACAGGTGGTGCTACCGGCGCGCTCCCACAGGAGTTCCCGGAAAAATCCCGGCCGGAGGGATCGCTGCCAGAATGAAATACACCGCGAATGGTCTGCTCCTGCACCGGTCACGCTCTCCGGGATCTCATAATTGCGAGGCGTACCTGTTTTCCATGAACGGGATCGCGCACCAATAACCATGATTGCACAGGAAATCGAAGCCTGCAACTTGGATTCTTGCGCGACTCTTGCCAATATGGTGCACAGAAAAAGCAAAACTCTGATAAAGTGCACCATCAAACAGCACTGGTATGGTGCGGTATTCAATATCCATGGACGATACACTCACGGAAAAGATCGACAAGGCCTGCGAGCAGAAAAAGATCTCGCGTTCGGACTGGATCAGCGAGGCCTGCACCGGCCACCTGACGACCAGTGCATCGAACCCTGCCTGCACCCTCCCGGCACCCGGTACCTTCAGGCACAACATGGAGGACTACGATGCCACATACCGGGACTTCCGGATCGATGTCCCCGAGTACTTCAACTTCGGTTTTGACGTGATCGATGCCTGGGCAAAGAAAGACCGGAACAAAATTGCGATGCTCTGGACCAACCAGAAGGGTGCGGAGAAGAAATATACATTCTGGGACCTGATGCGGCTCTCCAACCAGATCGTGAATATGCTCATCAAGTACGGTGTCAACAAGGGCGATCGGGTCCTCATCATGCTGCCCCGGGTGCCGGAGTGGTGGATCGCAACGATCGCCCTTATCAAGCGAGGGGCGGTCTACTGCCCGGCCCCGACCATGCTCACGCCGCAGGACCTGAAGTACCGGATCAACGCCGCGGAGATCAAGATGGTGATCACCTCTGAAGAGCATGCCGACAAGATTGATTCCATCGCAGGAGAATGCCCGTCCCTGACCTGCCGGTTCCTCGTTGACGGCAAACGGGAGCACTGGATCAGTTACCCGGTCGAGCTCGACTACCCTGCGCCGGTCTCGGCAAAACTGGTTAACCTTCCCGGCATGAAAAAGACAAAAGCCACCGACCCGATGCTGATCTTTTTTACTTCGGGAACCACCGGCGATGCAAAGATGGTACTGCACAGCCAGAGCTACGCACTCGGTCATATCGTCACCTCACGCTTCTGGCACGATGTCCACTCAAACGACCTCCACTTCACGTTCTCGGACACGGGTTGGGGAAAGAGCGCGTGGGGGAAACTGTACGGGCCCTGGCTTGAGGGAGCTGCGATCCTTGTTTACGATATCAGGGGCCGGTTCAACGCGACCGAACTTCTGCCGCTGATTGAAAAATACGGTATCTCGACGTTCTGCTGCCCGCCCACAATCTACCGGATGCTGATCCTTGCCGACCTCGACAAGTTTGATTTTACCGAGCTCCGTCACTGCGTGAGCGCCGGCGAGCCGCTCAATCCTGAGGTCATTAAGGCATGGAAAGATGCGACAGGCCTGACCATCTACGAAGGATACGGCCAGACCGAGACCGTGCTCTGTATCGGTACATTCCCCTGCATGGAGGCCAGGTTCGGGTCGATGGGAAAACCCGCACCCGGCTGGGTGATCGAGCTCCATGATGAAAACGGGAAACCGGTCGGCGTCCATGAAGAAGGCAGGATCGCGATCAGGATCGAGCCACGGCCGGTCGGGATGTTCATCGAGTACTTCGATAACCCCGAAGAGAACAAAAAGTCGTTTGTGAACGGATGGTACTATACGGGCGACAAGGCATACCTTGACGAGGACGGGTACTTCTGGTTCATCGGCCGCGACGACGATGTGATCAAGGCGTCCGGTTACCGGATCGGGCCGTTCGAGGTGGAGAGTGCACTCATCGAGCACCCGGCCGTGCTGGAGGCGGCTGTTGTGGGTTCACCGGACGATATCCGGGGCCTGGTCGTCAAGGCGTTTGTGATCCTGAAACCCGGTTTTGCCCCATCGGAGGCACTGGTCAAGGATCTCCAGACCTATGTAAAGAAGGTCACGGCGCCGTATAAGTACCCGAGGTTAATCGAGTTTGTCGATTCCCTGCCAAAGACCATCTCCGGCAAGATCCGGAGGATCGAGCTGCGGGAGCGTGAACTCAAACGCTACGCGAACGGACAGAAGCGGTAATCACCGCATCCCGCCACCGGTACCTTTTCCCCCCTACATTTATTAAACCGTGAACGTAATCTATACAGGCGCGAGGGTAGCCAAGCCAGGTCAACGGCGCCAGGTTCAGGGCCTGGTCTCGCAGGAGTTCTTGGGTTCGAATCCCATCCCTCGCATTCTGTTCTCGGGTTATAGGTATCTCATTTTTTGCAATCCATGAGCCGATAAAAGAATATACCCGCCGATCCCCCGGTTTTTACAAACACATATCAGAGTCCGGGAACGATTGTACCAGTACCCATGAGCTCCACGGCACGGTATCCTGAGATCGACATTCTCCGGGGTATCGCCATCGTGATGATGATCATTTTTCATACGCTCTTTGATCTTGCCTTTTTCCGGATCCAGCCGATCGATGTTTCTGATGGATTCTGGCGATATTTTGCGTATGCGACGGCCTCGCTCTTCCTGCTCGTTGCGGGCGTATCGCTAGCGATCAGCCACGCCCGTGCGGTTTCAAACCTTCACGGGCGGGCGCTTGTAAAAAAATTCGTGGTGCGGGGTGCCGGCATATTCTGCTGCGGGCTTCTGGTGACCGTGGCAACCTGGTGGTACCTGCAGGAGGGATTTGTCATCTTCGGTATCCTCCACCTGATCGGTCTCACGGTCATGCTCTCGCCGCTCTTTTTCCGGTTCCGCACCTGGAACGCAGCGATCGGGATCGTTTTTATCGTTTTGGGATGGATCCTTGCGACCATCCCCGGCCCGATGGGGCTTCTGGTCTTTGGCATCCACCCGCTCACCTTCTGGAGCGTCGATTATACACCGATATTCCCATGGATGGGCCTTGTGCTGATCGGGTTGGCAGCCGGGGAGTTCACCTATCCCGGGGGAGTGCGAAAATGGACGCTCCCGAAACTTCCCGATCTGATAATCGCTCCACTGTCATTCCTAGGCAGGCATTCGCTTGTGATCTACCTCGTCCACCAGCCTGTGATCCTGCTGGTGTTATATCTGGTGACGGGCGCACCGGTTCTCTAAAAATAAAGCCGGATCACCCGGGCCAGGGCCTAGCGGGGAATACGTGCAGGGTGAATTTTTAAAATCGACCCTTCAGTTTGATCTTTTTTTTATGTGAGAAAACCAAGGAAAGCGTCCTGTATTTTTCAGGATTGCACGATGTGTTGACGTTGATACAACCTTTTATAACCATCCATAGAATAACTCCCTGTCTGAGACACAATCTCTCACCTTATGCCGGGGTAAGGTGGCCCTGTGCCCGCTCCGGCGCACGCGAATCCGCACACGATAGCATCTGCACGTGGATGTGGGGTGTTCATCATGAATCTAAGGCAACCCAATGCAAACGAGGCAACAGGTACTGTCAACCGGTCGCGGAGCGTTGTTCCGTGTTCCGGCATATGTACCCGGTGCATGGACGGATGTAAAGGCAGCTGTGAGATCTGGCTCTCGTCATTCAGGGGCCGGGAGGTCCTTTATCCCGGCCCCTTTGGCGGGATAACCGCAGGCGCTGACAAGAATTATCCTGTTGACTATTCCCATCTCAATATCCAGGGATATGCTGTTGGCGCAAAAGGGTTACCCGAAGATACTGCTGCCAATTCGGATACCGCTGTTTTCACATCTGTCAATACCATCACGGAATACGGCCATGACAGAAAAGTAAAGATGCGCCTGCCAATCTTTACCGGGGCTCTCGGGTCTACGGAGATCGCACGGGCCAACTGGGAACACTTCGCGGTCGGTGCCGCAATTTCCGGCATTACGATTGTCTGCGGGGAGAATGTCTGCGGTGTTGACCCGGCGCTGAAACTTGATGCAACGGGCAAGGTGAGCGAATCCCCCGAGATGGACCGGCGGATTTCCACATACAGGAAATTTTATGATGGCTATGGCGAGATCCTCGTCCAGATGAATGTTGAAGACACGCGGCTCGGGGTTGCCGAGTATGTTGCCACGAAACACAACCTGGACACGATCGAACTCAAGTGGGGCCAGGGTGCAAAATGTATCGGTGGCGAGATCAAGGTCACCTCGCTCGAACAGGCCATCGAACTCAAAAGACGGGGCTATATCGTGCTCCCCGATCCTGAGCTGAAGGAGAACCAGGACGCGTTTAAGGCCGGGGCGCTAAAAGAGTTTGAACGCCACTCACGCCTCGGCTTTATCACAAAAGAAGGGTTCCTCGAAGAGATTGACCGGCTCCGTGACATCGGGTTCCGGCGTGTCACGTTAAAAACCGGCGCATACTCCATGGTAGAGCTCGCGATGGCGCTGCGCTATGGTTCCGAGGCAAAGATCGATCTCCTCACCATTGACGGCGCTCCCGGCGGGACCGGCATGAGCCCGTGGCCGATGATGAACGAATGGGGGATCCCGACCTTCTACCTCCAGTCACTTGCGTATAAATTCTGCCGGGAACTGGAGAAGAAAGGCATGCGGGTTCCTGATCTCGCCATGGCCGGCGGGTTCTCGGATGAGCCGGGTGTTTTCAAGGCGCTTGCGATGGGCAGCCCGTACTTCCGGGCGGTATGCATGGGCAGGGGACTGATGATCCCTGGCATGGTGGGGAAGAACATCGGGAAATGGCTGGAGGCCGGCGACCTTCCAAAAACTGTCTCAAAGTATGGCAGCACGGCGAACGAGATCTTTGTATGCTACGAGGAACTCAAAGAAAAATACGGCTCCCGGATAAAGGAGATCCCGATGGGTGCCGTGGGCATCTATACCTATACACAGAAATTCAGGACAGGCCTCCAGCAGATCATGGCCGGCAGCCGCAACTTCCGGCTCTCCACCATCACCCGTGGCGACCTGATGGCGCTGACCGCCGAGGCCTCTGGCATCTCGGGCATCCCGTATGTCATGGAAGCCAGGTACGACGAGGCCATGGCCACGCTGCTGGATTGACCGCCAGAAAACACCTGCACTGCGGTAGAAGACAGGACCGGGAAAAATACCGGACCCCCGTTACCTGCCGGTCCCTTATTTTTTTGCTGGATCCCTGATGGTAAAAGTCCTGAGGATATCTAACGTAATCTTTCTTCCCAGCGTCGGCTGGAGAGACTCAATCCACAAAAAAAATCCCACACGGGACGGTGTCGGACGCTCGAACCGGAAGTGGCCCTCCTTTGTCTGCACCATCTTGAGGTACTCCTTTTTCTCCCGGGACCGGAGGTAGATGATCAGCTCGAAGCCGGGAAGATCGGTGGCAACGATCGCTTTTGAGAAATACTGGAAAAATTCGGCATATTCGATACGTTTACCCTTCACCACCAGCCCGTACTGGTCGCAGACACCCTTGATCGCATGTGGGTAGAGCGCACCGTAAAGAATCTTTTTTACGAGCGCTTCCGTGTCGGTCGCGGGCGCCAGATTTTTTCTGCCCCGGCCATGCGTGATCTCGGAAAAGATCCGGTTCCTGAACTCGTCATGGTATTTCCGGTAGTCGAGTGCGTGTTTGAGCGGGATGTCGGTAGCGCGGATCAATTTTGGATGGTTCTGAGGTTTTGTATACAGGATCCGGGGGCGGTAATGCTTGACGAGTCCCTTGATCTGCTCGCAGGAACTGGTGTGAATAACTGCATTATCCGGATCCTTTGCAAGCCTCTTTACAACAGAGTAGTTTGAGATGTCAAAGGAGGAGATGAGAAGGAACGAGACATGCTCCTGGCCATACAGGTATCCGAGCAACCGTTTCTTGAACGCAATTTCAATCTCAAATTCCTTTAAATCTGCAGGGGAGGTCACCACTTCACCGAATGCGATGTGATCCTGTGCGTCCACAAGGATAAGATCAAACTCCGCAAGATCCTGCCCGTTCCCCCGGAAGGTGATGTCCCCGTATTTCGAGTAAAAGATCCCGTTCTGTCCCAAATAGGCCTGTGGACCGGTATGCGGTGCATCAGCACCTTTACGCGCGAGGTATTTGATGCAGTCCGACTTCTGCGATATCTCCAGGAACATCTCGTACACGATCGCCTCGAACCAGCGCCCTTCGGCAGTCCGCATGGGCTCGATATCGGGGGAAAACAATTTTTTACGTTCGATTGTGTTCATGTGCCGCGTGGCGTTGAGTGCTATGGCTGCCGTCGGTTTAAAATTTTTAAAATTGGAATTCAGCCATGGGATCATGATTGCGTATTTTAGTTTTTCAGCGGCAGGGTAAATAACAATCTGCATGGGACGCTCCGTTTATCATGGACTGCCGACAGTTGAAATAAGTATATATATGAAAGAAGAAGATTTCCACCATAATCTCTGGTTTGCCTGAACCGGGAGGTTCATTTTGGGAGGGGGGTAAAAATCGATGACAAATGATGGCATGAATGCCGAAAAGAAATCACTGCCGCGGTATGCCATGCCGGATGGATCCGAACCGGAATACGAGGCGATTCTCGAACAGATCCAGTACCAGCGTAAATCGATGATCGGTTCAGCGTTCTTTTATATCCATACCAGGGCGGCAGAAGAATTCTGCCTGTGCAGGATCATTCCCGGCGGCGGGAAGATCTTTTTCCATGAGATTGTCGATCACCGGAAGTACGGGATATCTGATGAGGATATGCAGGATGCGGTAAAATACGACACCGGCATCTTTTCCCTGCCGGGGCATATTCACATCTCACCGCACATCGAAAAAAAACTCCGTGCGCTTCTGGACGCGGAATAAAAAAATTCGGCCAGTAATTTTTGGCCGGAAAAGAGATATGGCTGGCTGAAACGTTTTTTAAACAGGAGCGGGGGTGGAGGGTCCCGCTGTCCTGAATTGTAGATTGCTGCATCTGTTGGACGGTAGAGTTGCGGTTGGCTGTTTTTATGACTCCACATCACCGGTCCTGATCCGTATGGATTTCTCAACCGGCAGGATGAAGATCTTTCCATCCCCGATCTTTCCGGTCCGTGCGGCCCCGGTCAGGGTCGTGAGCAGATCATCGACATCCTTGTCATGAACGACAATCTCAAGTTTGATTTTGGGCAGGAGGTCGACGACCATCTTGCCGCCGCGGTACTCAAGGGAGATTCCCTTCTGTGCGCCCCGGCCTTTGACTTCGCTGATTGTCATGCCGATATAACCTTTGTCTTCAAGAGCTTTTTTCACGAACTCAAATCGTTCAGGTTTGATGACTGCAATTATCATTTTCATGGTAATCACCCGGATTATCCTGAAGCCCGCTCCCCGTGCTGGGAGATATCGAGCCCTACATATTCCTCTTCCTCGGTCACGCGCAGCCCGATGGTTTTGTCGACGATGATGGCCAGGATATACGTGACCACAAACGCGTAGATGACTGCCGATCCCGCCCCGACAATCTGGGCGATGAACTGGTGGACGTTGCCCTCGATCAGACCCGAGGCGCCGTTGACGGCTGCGGATGCAAATATACCGGTGGCAAGCGCACCCCACAGCCCGCCCATTCCATGGACTGCCCATGCATCGAGGCTCTCATCGATCCCCCTGCCCTGCCTCCAGAGCATGATACCGTAGCACATCACACCGGCGACTGCACCGATCGCGATCGCAGCCATCGGGGTTACGTACCCGGCCGCCGGCGTAATGGCGACAAGCCCGGCGACTGCCCCGCTGATAAACCCAAGTGAGCTTGGCTTGCCCCCGTGTGCCCATGAGACAAGGAGCCATGCCATTGCTGCCATTGCTGTTGCAGTGTTCGTTGTGACAAAAGCGTTGACTGCAAGGCCGTTTGCTGCGACAGCGCTTCCCGCGTTGAACCCGAACCAGCCGAACCAGAGAAGCACGGCACCAAGGATCGACCACGGGATATTGGCCGGTTCCATCGCGTACTTGCCGTACCCGACACGTTTACCGATCACGAGCGCCAGCGCCAGAGCGGCAAACCCTGAACTGATGTGGACGACGGTGCCGCCCGCGAAATCGATCGAGCCGAACTGTGCAGTCCAGCCGCCACCCCATACCCAGTGGGCGAGCGGATCGTAGACAATCGTGGTCCAGAGCAGTGCAAAGACAAGGTATGCACTGAACTTGATGCGCTCGGCAAAACCGGACGTGACAATTGCCATCGTGACCGTTGCAAACACGAGCTGGAACACCATGTACAACATGCCAGGAATGATTGTGCTGTACGGGCCGGGGGCATTCATACTCACGCCGTTTAAGCCCAGGTTACTTAAGTTGCCGATAAACCCGCCGACATCCGGGCCGAATGCCAGACTGTACCCGATCAGCACCCACTGGATGCTTACGAGTGCAAAGGCCACAAATGACAGCGTGATCATGTCAATGAAGTTTTTCTTCCGTACAAGACCACCATAGAAGAACCCGACTCCCGGCGTCATGATCATGACGAGCGCCGTTGAGGCGAGAACCCATGCAATAGCACCAGAATCCATAACCATTCAATTCACCTGATATAATCAATGCTGCTTTTATGCCCTGACCCGTATAATGCGTTGGGTATACAGGCAGGCACTGGATCACCCCTGCAGAACCGTAATGCACACAAAAGCCAGGTGGTGATTCCGGATAGAAAGTCCGGCTCCCCGTTTGTGTGCTGGCATTTTTGCATCATGGGCATCATGGTCCTGAAGCGATCCATGGTTCATTGAAATTGTAGGAAGGAAATTCAATTCCTATGTTTATAAATATTGTTATTTTATCATCGCTTCATTCAGGATATAAGAAGAGAAAGAACATTAATAATCCGGCAGGAAAACGCATACAGCGAACAGGATGTCCTATGACACAGATACGGTCCCACAAAGATAACGATCAAACAATTCCGGTTAAAAATGATAAACTAGTGATGACAGGCAGGTAATCTATGCCCGCTCACCGTGCTGGCAGATATCGAGCCCCACATATTCCTCATCCGGAGTGACCCGCATGCCCATGATGCGATCGATAATAATCGCGACCACGTACGTCATGATAAACGCATAGATCACGGCCGCAAACGCACCCAGCGCATTTATCAGGAACTGGTGGACATTTCCTTCAAAGAAACCGGAGAATCCGCCGACTGCAGCTGCTGCAAACAGGCCGGTCGCAAGCGTACCCCACACCCCGCCCATGCCGTGGATCGCCCATGCATCCAGGCTCTCGTCGAGCCGCCTGCGGATCCGCAGGAGCATCATCGCAAAGCAGAGCACGCCGGCAACCGCACCGATGAGGACGGCTACAAGGGGGCTGACAAAACCGGCTGCGGGGGTAATTGCCACCATCCCTGCGATAGCCCCGCTCACCATCCCGAGTGAGCTGGGTTTGCCATGGTACCAGCTCGCACACATCCATGCAAGCGCACCGGCTGCCGCAGCGCTGTTCGTGTTTACAAATGCCGTGACTGCGCTTGCATTCACCGCAAGGGCACTACCGGCATTAAACCCGAACCACCCGAACCAGAGCAGGGCCGCACCCAGAAGTGCGATCGGGATGTTATGGGGCTCAAGCGAATATTCGCCAAAACCGGCCCGTTTCCCTATCACGAGTGCCAGCGCCAGTGCAGCAAATCCAGATGCGATCTCGACGACCGTCCCGCCGGCAAAATCGATCAGGCCCATCTGCTGCGCCCAACCGCCACCCCATGCCCAGTGAGCGAGCGGGCAGTATACAACCGTCAGCCAGATGAGTGCAAACGCGATAAACGACGTCAGCTTGACCCTCTCGGCGACGGCAGAGGTCACGATAGTAAGCGTGACTGAGGCAAAGAAGAGCTGGAAGGCCATGTAGACCAGCGGGGGGTATGCCGCAGTACCTGCACTGGCACTTACCCCTGCAAGCCCCAGGTACTGGAGGCTGCCGATAAATCCCCCGATATCAGATCCAAAGGCAAGCGAGTACCCGACCAGGATCCACTGGATGCTCGTGAGCGCAAGCACCAAGAATGAGAGGGCAATCATCGAGATAAAATTCTTCTTTCGTACAAGTCCGCCATAGAAAAACCCAACGCCCGGGGTCATCAGCATGACAAGCAGTGCCGAGACCATGAGCCAGGTTGTAACACCGGTATCCAGAGCCATAATAATCTCCTGTAACTTAAATGTGGGCGGCCATTGTGGGACCAAAAAAATGGGTTTATGTATGGGCTAAAGAGCATGCATACACCGGTGTTAAACAGGACGCCAGTACAACACGCGGCAGGCTCGTTTCAGCCGCCATCTCCCCGTATTTTTCACTGATCCTCTATTGGCCGACGGGCAGTTACCGGATAAAAAGTCCAGCCTGTCCCGACATGCGGGAAAATTTTTTTGGATGGGTATTTTCAGATTAGTAGGTCGCGAGGTACCGGTCCAGTTCCCACGGGTGAACCGTGAGACGGAATGCATCGGTCTCTGCTTCTGCAATAGTCGATAAGGTTTCGAGGATGTGCGGGCCGAGCGCGTCGCAGAGTACCTGGTCTTTTACCAGGTACTGCTGGGATTCGGCAAGGCTGCCGGGCAGCATATCGATCTTCATCTTCTTGCGCTCTTTTGCGCTCAGGTGGTAGATGTTGGCATTGGTTGCATCGGGCGGCATGATCTTGTTTTTCACACCGTCAAGACCTGCGGCAAGCATGCAGGCAAACGTAAGATACGGGTTGCACATCGGGTCAGGGCTGCGGAACTCGGCACGGGTGCTGTTCCCGCGGGCGGCCGGTACCCGGATCAGGGCAGACCGGTTCGTGGTGCTCCACGAGATGTAGCAGGGAGCCTCGTAACCGGGGACAAGACGCCGGTAGGAGTTGATCGTCGGGTTTGCGACCCGGGTGATCGCCTTTGCGTGCTTCAAGAGACCGCCGATGTAGTAGAGCGCGGTGTCGGAAAGGCCATCCTTTGCATTTGCATCATAGAACGCATTCTTGCCGTTCTTTGCGAGCGACCCGTGGGTGTGCATGCCGCTCCCGTTGATGCCTGCGAGAGGTTTTGCCATGAAGGAGGCGTGCAGGCCGTACTTGAGCGCAATTGCTTTTGTCGCAAACTTAAACGTCATGACCCTGTCTGCGGTCGTGACTGCATCCGCATACTTGAAATCGATCTCGTGCTGGCTTGCAGCAACTTCGTGGTGGGACATCTCGATCTCAAAGCCCATGCTCGTAAGCGAGAGCACAATCTCACGGCGCACGTCTTCTGCCCTGTCCTGGGGTGCCAGATCGAAATAACAGCCATGGTCCACGAACTGCGTGGTCGGTTTGCCGTCAACGATATTGAACAGGAAAAATTCGAGCTCGGGGCCGGTGTTGAAGGTATATCCCATCTTTGCTGCTTCGGCCATGACCTTCTTTAACACGTACCGGGGGTCGCCCTCAAAGGGCTTGTTCCCGTAGGTGTACACATCGCTCATAAACCGGGCAACCTTGCCTTCCTGGGGCCGCCAGGGCAGGATCGCGTACGATGCCGGGTCTGCCTTCAAGAGCATATCCGACTCTTCGATCCGGGTAAACCCTTCAATGGAGGATCCATCGAACCAGGTACCTTCGGTCAGGGATTTCTCGGCCTGGGCAGCCGGGATCGCGGCATTCTTTGGCATGCCGGGCACATCGGTAAACTGGAGCCGGATAAACTTTACGTTATCAGCCTCAATTTTCTTGAGCAATTTTGTCACGTCTGCTGACATAATGGAATTACGTTTCCAACCAATTACATTTATATCTTCTGAACTAACCTCCTGAGGAGAATGCTTACATTCAATGCAGGGAACGTGTCAGTACTATACGTTTCAATTTCCCCGCTGGCGCTGGAGCCGGCCGGGGACAGATAACAAAAACCTAACCAGGCATCCCGATTGTGATAGAAAATGTGCGGAATTATTGGTGTCATTGACAAACGCCGGCAGTGCATGGACGGCAGCAGGATACGCGAATCACTCGCGATGATGGATGAGCGGGGAAACGGCGAAGGGGCCGGGTATGCAGCCTACGGTATATACCCGGAATTCAAGGATGTGTATGCCCTCCATGTTTTCTTTGACAATATCGCGGAAAACAAGCCGGCCCTCGCAAAGGAACTCGAGTCAAAGGGAACGATCGTCCACGACGAGGAGATCCCTACCTTCGAGGCAGGGATAAAAAAAGTCCACACGCCCTGGCGTTTTTTTTTCACACCGGATACCAGTAATACCCCAAAACCCGGCACCACCCCGGATGATGTCGTGACCGATATTGTCATGAGGGTGAATACCGCACACCGGGGCAGCCTGATCATCTCCTCGGGAAAGAACATGGGCGTCTTCAAGGCTTCGGGATGGCCTGAGCAGGTCGCCAACCTGTACCGGGTACAGGACTACAAGGGATACCTCTGGCTCGCCCATAACCGGTACCCCACGAACACAGCCGGCTGGTGGGGCGGGGCGCATCCGTTCAACCTCCTTGACTGGAGCGTCGTTCACAACGGGGAGATCACCTCCTACGGGACAAACCAGCGTTACATCGAGAGTTATGGGTACCAGTGCACAATGTACACCGACACAGAGGTCGTCGCATACCTGATCGACCTGCTGGTCAGAAAACACGGGCTTTCAGAGAAGATGGCAGTGCGTGCCCTTGCCCCGCCGTTCTGGGACGAGATCGATGCGATGCCAGAAAAAGAACAGGAACTCAACCGGGCGCTCCGGCTCACGTACGGACCGGCGCTCATGAACGGCCCGTTTGCGATCTGCGTCTCAACTTCAGACAGCCTCATGGGATTTACCGACCGGATCAAACTGCGCCCGCTGGTGACCGGCGAACACAAGGACCGGCTCTACATCTCCAGCGAAGAAGCAGCAATCCGACGCATCGAGCCTGATATCGACGATGTCCGCATGCCAAAAGCCGGCGAGCCGGTGATCGGGAGGGTCATCGCATGAGTATCGGCAGTATCCCGCTCCGGTTCAAGGTGGAACTCGACACCGAGCGCTGCATGAACTGCGGCCGTTGCATCGAGAACTGCTCGTACGGCGTATTCCGGAGAGAGGACAACAAAATTGTTGTCAACTCGCGGAACTGCGTGGCCTGCCACCGCTGTCTTGCATTCTGCCCCCGCGACGCGATCGACATCTACGAGAAACCCACGGATTACCGGAGCCACCCGGTCTGGACCCGCGAGATCCGCGAGGCGGTCTTTAACCAGGCAAAGACCGGTAAGATCATCGTTGCCGGGATGGGTAACGTCCTCCCCTACCCGATGATCTTCGACCGGCTCGTCCTTGACGCCTGCCAGGTCACGAACCCCTCGATCGATCCGCTCCGGGAACCCATGGAACTGCGGACGTATATCGGGAAAAAGCCCGCGGCACTTTCCATCAAGGAGCATAAGAATGGCGACACGGAGCTCTTGACCACGCTCGCCCCGAACCTGAAAATCGAGACGCCGATCATGATCGGCCACATGAGTTACGGTGCGATCAGCCTCAACGCCCAGACCGCACTTGCAAAAGCTGTCACAAAAATGGGAACCTTCATGGGTACCGGGGAGGGCGGGCTCCACGAATCCCTCTACCCGTACCAGAGCCACATCATCGTGCAGGTCGCCTCAGGCCGGTTCGGGGTCGACATCAACTATCTCGAACGCGGTGCGGCAATCGAGATCAAGATCGGGCAGGGGGCAAAGCCCGGTATCGGCGGGCACCTGCCGGGCGAGAAAGTCTGCGCAGATGTGTCCTGCACCCGGATGATCCCCGAGGGCAGCGACGCGATCAGTCCTGCGCCGCACCACGATATCTACAGTATCGAGGACCTAAAGCAGCTCGTGCACAGCCTGAAGGAGGCAACCGAGTGGAAGAAACCGGTTTTTGTGAAGATCGCTGCGGTACACAACTCGGCTGCCATCGCGGCCGGTATCGCACGCTCGGGTGCAGACGCCGTGGTCATTGACGGGTTCCGCGGCGGCACGGGGGCCGCACCCCGGGTCTTCCGCGACCACGTGGGCATCCCGGTCGAAGCTGCCGTCGCAAGTGTCGATGAAAAACTCCGCAAACAGGGCATACGGAACGAAGTCTCGATCATCGCAAGCGGCGGGATCCGGCAGAGCGCCGACATTGCAAAGATCATCTGCCTCGGCGCCGACGCAGTCTACATCGGGACGTCCGCCCTTGTTGCAATGGGATGCCGGGTCTGCGGCACCTGCAACCGGGGTACCTGTGCGTGGGGAATTGCGACGCAGAAACCGGAACTCACCAAAAGGCTTGACCCGGAGACAAACGCCGTGCAGGTCGCAAACCTGATCCACGCGTGGACCGACGAGATCGCAGAGCTCATGGGGGCGGCCGGCATCAACAGCATCGAAAGCCTGCGGGGCAACCGCGACCGGCTCCGGGGCTACATGCTGGACGAAGGCCTGCTCAAAGTGCTGGACGTAAAGACCGTGGGGGCGTGAAACCGATGGCAGCAGTACACATCGATGCAAAAGACCTGCATTACACCCCCCTTAACCAGCAGATCAGGAAAGCCATCTGCAATGGTGAAAAAGAGATCGTGATCGACAACGTGCTCGGCCAGCGGTTTATCGGCGACGGGCTCCGGGGCGATGATGTAACGATCACGGTAAACGGTGTCCCGGGCGGGGATCTGGCGATGTTCATGAGCGGCCCGACCCTGATTGTCCACGGGAACGCCGACCACGCACCGGGCAACACGATGAACCAGGGAAAAGTGATCATCTATGGGAGTGCCGGGGATGCGACCGCCCATTCCATGCGGGGCGGCCGGGTCTATGTCCGGGACAACATCGGGTACCGCGGCGGTATCCACATGAAACAGTATATGGAGAAGCGCCCGATCCTCGTGGTAGGCGGTTCCGCCCGTGCGTTCCTCGGCGAGTACATGGCAGGGGGCCTCTTAATTGTCCTTGGCATGAACGGGCAGGTGCCGGTCGCTGAGCGCGGTGTCGGGAGCGGCATCCATGGCGGCGAGATCTTTGTCCGGGGAAAGGTTGAGGATAAATACCTTGGGGTCGGCGCAAAGCAGCTGCCGGCGACTGTCGAGCAGATGGCGATGATACACCCCATCATAGAGGATTTTGCAAAATCGTTCGGGATCGATCCGGCCCCGCTTCTCTTGGCAGGATACTCGCGTATCGCAGCAGCGAGTGCACGGCCATTTGGAAACAAGTATACACCGGAGTGATGGCGATGGCAGAAAAGAGTTATCTCGATTTGAAAAGCGAGGTCTGGGACACCAAGAAATGCTCGGGATGCGGCGCGTGTGTCGCTGTCTGCCCGGCCGACGCCCTCTCCTTTGCTGAAGGGGAAATGATCGTAAGCCCGAAAAGCAACGGCTACTGCAAGCAGGCAACCGACAACGTCCCCTGCGGTGCGTGTTACGCAGTTTGTCCCCGGACCGGCGACCAGCCGAAAGAGACGCTCGGCACGTTCCTCGAACTACTCTCGGCAAAAGCGGCCTTTGAAATCCCGCACCGGCAGAGCGGCGGGGCAGTCACGGCAATTCTCGCAAATGCCCTTGACGAGGGCCTGATCGATGCCGTGGTCACCGTGACCGAAGATCCCTGGACGCTGAAACCCACATCCGCGGTCATTACGAAGTCCAATGTCCTCATACGGGAAGCCGGCAGCCGGTACAGCTGGTGGGTGCCGCTCCTTGCAGCGCTAAAAGTTGCCGCAATCACGCGCAAGTATACGAAGATCGCCGTGATTGGTGTCCCCTGCGCCGTGCAGGCTGCAGCCCGGATCCGGGCAAGCGAGAACGATCTCCTCCGCCCGTACGCGAAATCGATCCGGCTTGTAATCGGGCTCTTCTGCACGGAGACCTTCGACTACGCAGCGCTCGTTCACGGCAAGCTGGAAACAAAGTACAAGCTCGCACCGCACGAGATAAAAAAACTGGACGTGAAAGGCAAGCTCGATATCTTAAAGCAGGACAACACGCACCTTTCCGTGCCTCTTGTTGATCTCGAGGACACGATCCGGCCGGGCTGCCGGATCTGCACGGACTTCTCATCGCTCTGTGCCGATCTCTCGGCCGGCGCAGTCGGAAGCCCTGCGGGTTTTACGACACTTGTTATCCGGAACGAAACCGGTAAAGGGTTCGTGGAGAGCGCCATCCGCAACCACAAACTGGTGACCGAAAAGAGCGTTGATACCGCCGCGATCGAGAAACTTGCAGCATCGAAGATTAAGAAAAATTCCCACTGAAATTTTTTCATTTCGGCTCGTGCATACCACGTCGTTCCGAATATCATGCTTGTTTTCGTTTTTGCAGAATTTTTTTGGGGACTCTGAAGAACGTGAACTCATTGAGTTCACTCTGGAACCAGGACATCTGATTAAACTGTGCGAGGGTTCCCCGTCATGAAGGCCCCTCCGGGGCACAGCGGGGCAGTGAATCGTTTTTGTATTTTTTTGCTCTGTAGAAAACCTATTTCATGAGATATTACTGCCCCCGTTCGAGGGCGCATGGCGCATGTGATGCCTCGGTATTACCTGTACAAAAATTTCCTGTGTTTTTGTGTACAGGTAATGCGACACTATCGCGAAACGGGGCGCCATGAGCGGCGGGGCGGAGCCCTTGGAGCGTCAAGTAATTCTTAATGATTTCTTCTACAGAGCATATTTTTTGTTATTGATCCGCCGCGAGGGCGCCCCTTTGGGGGCGGCGGCACTCATTGTACCTGATGAGGGAGATAACAATTCGCTTTCATTACCATTCGGAATGACTTTTATTGAAAAACAGGAAGTTCAACAAAGCCGTTTTAAGTCTGTCCTTCCTCATAGTATATTACCAATAATTTCCCGGTGCGACACGCGTAAGTACAGCCTTTTTCGCGATCCGGGACAAGAGCTGAATACCATGAAGATGATCAAGGCAATGATACGGCCCGAGAAGTTCGAGGACATCAAGGGAGCACTGGATGCAGCAGGATTCGGATCGATGACGATATTCGATGTCGAGGGACGGGGCGTCCAGAAGGGTATCAAGCAGCAGTACCGCGGCGCCGAGTATATTGTCGACCTGATCCCCAAGCGCGAACTGGAGATTGTCGTTGCCGATGATGTGGCGGAGACGGTAATCGAGATTATCAGGAAGGCTGCTTATACCGGCAAGATCGGCGACGGCCAGATCTTTGTCCTCCCGGTCGAGGATTCTATCCGCGTCAGGACCGGCGAACGAGGCTCGAAAGGGATCTAAAAACCGGTGCCCGGTATCGTACTGGGACATGATCCAATCCGGGTCTGATATAGCCGTTTTTCCTGTGAGCCCCATTACAGACAGCATCAAATCCGGGCTCAATTCGGGCCCCGATTACCCCTTGACCCCCCGAAGAGGAGCCCGTATCGGGCTCCGTTTAAAAATAACCTCAAATAGGGCTTATTTTCGGAAACGGACGAAATAAAACAGACCCGATAATGCGGTTCTTTTGGCAGATCTCGTGTGAAATTGCCACTTGGACGATCCGGAAAATGACCGCCGCCAGAACGCGGATATGAGGCTGCAAAGGGCATTATATGGGGCTCAATTTAGACGTATTTCTTGAAACGGAGACAAATGCACCACCAAATTTTTCCTGTCTCAAATCGGATGGTTTTACGGGCGTTTTTGCACCGCTTCAAACTGCCGTATCATTTCCTGTATCTCCGCTGCCGCGTTTTTTAACTGAAAAAGACGTTCTGCACTTTCCGCTTCGCAGCGTTTCCGCCGGGCGAGAGCCGAACGAATCGCACCGTGGGTCGCTTCGATGGTCAGGCCAAGATTCGTATCAAGATCGGCGCCAAACTTCCTGAATGCAGTGTCAATGTTCTGCAGTGTCTCCCACCGGAGGTTCTCAAGATTACGCATCACCAGCGTATCGATCTGCTTTTTTATCCGGTTCCGTACCTGGCTCCCGCGCAGCGATCGGGGCAGGAGCCGGCTGATGACGAGAGCAGGGAACGGGGAAAATGAACTGTCCCAGTCATGTTCAACCCAGTACGGTTTCCTGGCCGGATCATAGGCCCGTTCACCCTTTGGCGCCTGGTACGGGATCTCGAAGAGTTCCGCCGCCGCTGTCCGGATGGATTCTATGAGAACATCGGCACGCTCTTCATGGTCATTCAGCCGTGAGGCAACCTCGCCGTCCATCACGAACGTGATCCGGCCGAGCTCACGCTCGAACCATGCAGGGATCGCATCTGCCACGGCGTACTGTGCTGCATCCTCCGGGTCCTGCGGTGACGCAGCTATGGCCGATTCAGCAATATCCGTAAGCCGCTTGCGGAGAGGATCCCGGAGACTCTCTATGTGTGATTCCAGCTGTGCGTGCACCCGTTTCTGGTCACCGGTGAGAATGTCCTGAGCATGAATCCGCTGCTCCTTTGTTTCTGCGATCTTTTTATCGAAGAGGGAAAGTCTGGACTCAATCTCAGCGAGTGGCAGTTCAAGTGCCTTCATCTCCAGTCCGATCTGGAGCTGGACATCATGGAAGACATCGAGCGCTTTTCTCCCAATGGCGTCCCGCAGCACCCGGTTTTTTTCCCGGGCAAGGAAGGCAATCAGGTGATCGAACACTTCGGCAAGACCGCTTTCCTCCCATTGCCGTGTATCGCCGGATTCTTTTGCCTGCAATCCCTTCCGTGCGGACGTGGCAAAGATCCGGATACCGGTATCAATGCCGGCATCACGGGTCAGAACCTCACGGTAAAACGCGACTGCAGTCTCCCGTTCCGCTTCGCTGAGGTAATCGATTTTGTTCAGTACGAAAAATAATTTCTCAACCCTGTTTCTGATCTCTTTGAGGAACGCGATCTCGACCTCCGTGACGGGGGGGTCTGCCGAAACCAGAAAGACTGCCGCATCGCACTGCGGAAGGAAATCCATTGTTGCCTGCGTGTTATGCCGGTAGGTCGAGCCGATGCCTGGCGTGTCGATGAGGACGACATCGCGAAGGATTGCGGCAGGGTGGGAAATCTCGACCTGGAGCACGCCTTTTACGTTCTTCGGGTTTTCATCTTCGGAGACAAATCCCCGCAGCTGTTTGTTGAGCCACGGTGCCGGTTCCCCGCTGAGCACGGTACCGGGGCGGCCGTCATTGTACCGTACCCGCATCTGTCTCTGGATCCCATACCGGATGAACGTGGGGATCGCCGTGAGCGGGACAACCGAACTTGGCAGCACATCCTCGCCAAGCAGCGCGTTAATGAGCGTACTCTTGCCCCGTTTCACCTGACCGAGCACGGCAAGATGAAACCGTCCCTCGAGGAGTCGTTGCTCCAGTGCAGCAAGCTGCCCTGCATATAAAGAATACCCGGGGCCCATCGCGGTGATGAACTTCTGTCCTGCTGACAGGATCCCGGCAAGATTTCCCGGAACGGGGACATCATGTGCGTCTGCCGGCAAAAGAATACCTGCCGGACCTGATCTGTCGTCCAGAATTACTCCTCCTTGCAATGACAGGGCCGGAAGTTGTCCGTGATAATGCAGGACGGAGACCGGCGTGTAGGAGTTATCAGCACAAAATGCGGTTTATTACCGGTGAACTCCATCACCGTTATGAGAGAAAAATCTGCAGTGGCAGGTAATTAATCCTTTGCCAGGTCCGGCGCGTGCAACAAAAGAAAACTATTTGTGGCAACAACCGTGATCACTGATCTGTCAGTGGCGATGAAGTCCGCCATAACCGCCAAAAAGGGCTGATGACTTCTGTTTTCTGCGGGGATGAACATCTGCCGCACCAGCCGGGTCAGGCTGATGATTCCTATCGCAAAGATACCGGAGTACCAGTCCGTACTTCCCGTGATGGTATGAATATATACTCAAAACCGGGATTACTGATTGCCGAACCGGACGTGAAAGCTACAGGAATGGGACGAGAACAAAAAAGCAATACGCCGGATGTGAAACAGGATGGACTCATCGATAAAAACAATTCATGCACGGGAGATCCTTGATTCCCGGGGCAACCCGACCGTTGAAGTGGATATCGTGCTTGAAAACGACACGCGGGCGCGGGCGGCAGTCCCGTCCGGAGCCTCTACCGGGAAACACGAAGCAATCGAGCTCCGCGACCATGATAAAAAAAGGTTTGGCGGGAAAGGTGTCCTTACGGCTGTCGCCAACGTGAACACGATCATCGCCCCCGCCCTTTCAGGCATGGATGCCGGGGACCAGGAACAGATCGACCACACGATGATCACTCTCGACGGCACGCCCAACAAGGCCCGGCTCGGCGCGAATGCGATCCTCGGGGTCTCGATGGCAGCAGCCCGGGCCGTCGCACTATCACGGGATATCCCGCTCTACGAATACCTGGGCAGCGATCACCGGTATCTTCTCCCGGTGCCGATGATGAACGTGCTCAACGGGGGGGTGCACGCCCAGTGGCAGGGCGCGGATTTCCAGGAGTACATGATCGTCCCGTGTGGCGCCCCCGATTTCCATACCGCACTGCAATGGGGTGCGGAGACGTACCACGCGTTACAGGATCTCTTAAAAAAGAAAAAGTACCCGACCGCGGTCGGTGACGAGGGCGGGTTTGCGCCGAAGGTCGCATCGAACGAGGAGCCGCTCGAACTCATCACCCTCGCTATCGGGCAAGCAGGGTACCGTCCCGGTACCGATATCGGGATCGCACTCGACCCTGCATCAAGTGGGTTTTGCCATGCCGGGAAGTACGAACTGAAGCGCGAGGGAAAGACCCTGGCACCGGAAGAGCTGGTCAGGTATTACACAAGACTCGTGGATACTTACCCGATCCTGTCTATCGAGGACGGGCTTGCCGAGGATGACTGGACGGGCTGGGAACTGCTCACAAAGGAACTGGGAACGCGGATCGAACTGATCGGCGATGACATCTTCGTTACTTCTCCCGAACTTGTAAAGCGGGGGATTGAAGCCGGGGTTGCGAACTCTGTCCTGATCAAACTTAACCAGATCGGGACCGTGACCGAGACCATCACGACCATCGATCTCGCACGGGGCGCCGGCTGGGGCATCAACGTCTCCCACCGGAGCGGGGAGACGGTCGATTCGTTTATCGCTGACTTCACGGTCGCAACCAGTGCCGGCAAGCTCAAGACCGGCGCTCCCTGCCGGGGCGAACGGGTCGAGAAGTACAATGAGCTCCTGCGGATAGAGGAAGAACTTGGCGGCAGGGCAGCCTATGCCGGCCGGAAAGCGTTCGTGAGGTGACCTGTCCTTCCCATGGCGCCCGGTTCCGACCCATCAAATGAATTCCTCGCAAAGCACCTCCGGGTCACCTGCCAGCACATCGACAGGCTTCTTGGCGAGATCGAAGGTGTCCTCAACGAATCATCATCCCGGACCGCATTTCCGGAGTACGTCATGGACATTACCCCGGCGCAGCAGAAAACGATCGAGGATTATATCGCACGCATCCGTACCCGTCTCCTCCAAGTGATGGAAGGACAGGGGATGAGCGGCAAACCGCCGAACATCCTTGTATCGCGGGCTGTTCATAGCAGGTTGTATACTATCGATGTTGCAGCCGAAGAACTCAAACCACAATACATGATGGGGTTTGGCGGTATCCCCGACTCCACCGCGACAGAACTCAATGGCATTGCAGGGGAGTTGCAGGCGCTTGTCTCACGTCTCGGCCAGTACCTCGAGAGAGGAGCCGGGCAGGATTTCCAGGATCGGTTGCAGCGGCTGGAGAAGGCCGGTAATGATCTCGCCCTCCTCTCCCGGATCGAACAGGTAGTCGCGAAACGGGGACTGGTGGAATTCCGGGGGTCGATCGACTCGATCCTCGACCGCGCCGAGGATCGGAGTTTTGAGATTGCGGTCTTCGGGCGTGTCAGCTCCGGCAAGTCATCGCTCCTCAATGCCGTCATCGGTACTGACGTCCTGCCGGTAGGTGTGACCCCGGTTACGGCTGTCCCCACGCGTATCATCCACGGGGAAGACCCATCACTCACGGTTGCGTTTGCCGATGCACCGGCAAAAACGTTCGAAGTCCGGCAGCTCGGGGAGTTCGCTACCGAACAGCACAACCCCAATAACATAAAGCATGTGACACGCGTCACCGTAGCTATCCCGGTATTACGCCTCTCTGAAGAGGTTTCCTTTGTTGATACGCCGGGTCTGGGTTCACTTGCGACTGGAGGCGCTGCCGAGACCCTGGCATACCTGCCCCGGTGCGATCTCGGGGTGGTCCTGATCGATGCGGGATCCACGCTGACCGAAGAAGACGTGCGGACCATCCGTGCATTGCAGGAAGCTGCCATTCCCGCACATATCCTGCTCAGTAAGGCAGATCTCCTCGACCGGCCTGACTGCGAAAAGACCAGCGGGTACATCCGGCAGCACATAGTCTCAGAGACCGGCCTTGACCTGCCGGTCCACCCGGTCAGTGTCCACCCCTCGCACCGGAAGCTGCTCGACCGGTGGTTCGAGGAGGAGATCCTCCCGGTCATGAGCCACGCGCAGGATCTCCGGGCCGCGTCGTTACAGAGAAAGATTGGTGCGCTGCGGGAATCCCTTCTGTATTCCCTGCAGAACCAGATCCGAAGGAGCCGGCACGCACCTGCGGGAAATGCGGAAACCGCCCGGGATGTCGAGATCCGTTTGCGAAGGGCGACCGGCCTTATTGTCGAGACCGGTAAAGCCTGCCGGGAAAAGGCCGATGCGATGAACGGGAAGATTTTTGAAACCTGGATCACAGCTGCTGCAGGCGCCACAAACAAAGGGCCGGAGGGTGCTGACAGAACGATTTCCGACAAAGAGGCGGTCCGTACTGCTGTTCTCCAGACCGTGCAGGCAGGGGTGAGTGATATCCAGGTTATGGTCGAAACCCTTGCCACCAGCCTGCAGGACGAGCTTGTCAAAAGCGCTGCAGACCTCGCCATTGCCGATGTGCCCGGCGATAATGAATTTCACTCACTGGTCCGGGATATGCCGTCTTTTGATCCCGGAAAGATCCATGTCACGGTGCCACCATACGCATTCACCGCAATGCTCGGGACGCACCTGGGAGAAAAACTGGTGGCAGGGAAGCTACACCGGCAGTTCGACGAATCTTTCGGATCGATCATTGCCGGTTACTTCAGGCTCCTCAAGGAATGGTCAAGCCAGGTGACGTACCAGATGGGCCGGAAATTCGAGACCTATGCCGAACGATACCGGGCACAGGCAGAGCAGTCGCCGCAGGGACAGGAACTGACGGCGGATGAGATGCATGCCATTGAGGAGGATCTGAAAGTACTCGGGAATACTTCTTAAAATCATCGACCCTTCGGGATCAGCCATTGCCGGACTGCCCCTCTTGGAGGTATGGAAAATGTATCACCGTCATGGATCCCGGAGAGAAGTGCTTTTTTTTACACATCCACCGGAATTTCTGTATGCTTGTGCGAGCGCCTGCTGGCTCTCACTGAGCAGCCCGGCAAAACCGCTCCCCAGCCCACCGTATTCGATATCCCGTATAACTGCATGGACAAAAATCTGATAATAGAGGTACTGATCGTTAAACACCGGATCGCCAATCCCGATAAGCCGGTTCAGCAGGAGAACTGGCTCATAGGTTTCCCGGATTTTTTCGGGTGAATCATAGGTGTGAATGATCTCAAAAAACGTATGGGACTGTGCTACCATCTGACGGATCAAGCCGGGAAGCGGCTCGGGGAGGCCATCAAAATTCCCGGTAAACAGCGGGCAGAACCACGCAGCCGAGCGGATCTCCGGGCGCAGTTCACGGAATTCAGGGTAATGGTAGATTTTCCAGATAATGTCCCGCGTGCAGTTCAGCTGGCAAAAATATCCCGTTCTCCCGTCTTCACGTTTCCGGATAATGAACCTGGCATGCTCAAACGAATCAATCCACTTCCGTATCGTTGCCACTTTCGTGAACCCGGCACCGGTGGCAAGTGCGATCTCACCGTGCGGCTTGCCATCGAGAAGAATCCGCATCAGCCGGGGCTTTACCGGAGATTTCATCGCGCTCCTCCGGGTGCCTGCCGGCCATGATCTTCACATGCCTGTCGTACAACCGGTGACGGGTGAGAACGGAGTTTTTCGAGTACCTGAAGGCTGTCTGCGGTATCTATCTGAGATAATGCGACGACAATCTCCCTCAGGACATACACATCCTGACCAAGGGTAATCATTTTCGCAAAGGCCGGCACAGCCTGCTCGTATTTCCGCCGGCAAAGAATGTGGATCGCCATCATCCGGTGTCCGGGCAATGGGTGGTGCAGGGTGAGGAGCAGCCGTTCTTCAAACGGATATTCCCTCCACTGTTTGAGAGTCTTTCCGCACCGTGAACAGATCTGGTCATCGTGGGGAGACGCCTTTTGGCAGAACGGGCAGAAGAATGTCGTACCCATCGGCACCTCAGTCGCAGCACCGGAGCGTGGTCCCGGCGGATCGCCGGTGGGGGGCATCGTTACTCATCTGTTTGATCATGGCGAGCGCGGTGAGCGCAAGGTACGTGTTTTCGAGTGTTGCGGCACCCCCGAAGATCGACCGGGCATACCCGCCGTTATCAAGCTGGCAGCACCGGATAAATTCCCGGCATTGATCGTAAACTGGTGACAGGTACCCGAGCACTAAACAGGCACGTATACCGGAATGGATGTGTTCGAGATATGCCGGTGTTACCTCCGGTACCGCGAGAAAACCATAGGCGCGGTTTTCGCATTTTTTCAAAAATAGTATCGATCCTGCGGAAGAAACGGGATAACCCAGCGCGGCGAGGATTGCAAGCGCATGACCCGTTTCGATAATCGTGGAGTGAGGGTGACCAAAGCCGGTGTCCGGGTGCTTATATCGGAGCACGGCACTGATGACTGCAGTCTTTTTGTCAGAAGGGATTGCAATCCCAAGGAGCGTGCAGAGATCGGTGAGGAGATACACATGCTCAAAGAGGGATGACGATTCGACCGGGCGGGCACCATCACCGGGAGGCAGCAGTAAAGACAGGATCCAGCCCACGGGATCGATGTGCGGTCGCTCGCCTGAAATTATCAGGGCCCGGCATACCGCGTGCCCGACATGCACATTGACGAAACTGCCATCCGTGCGTTGGAACGTGTGGAGATACGAAAGCGTAACGGGATCTGCGGGTACTGCGTCGAGCAGGGCGAGCGATGCGAGGGCATACAACGTGTCTGCGGCATTAGGCTCGTCGAGCCGGTAAAAACAGTAGCCGCCCGAAGCACACCGCCTCTCTGATATATACCGGATCGTTTTTTGATCCTGAATCATCGGCATCATCTACCATGGGGTAGAAGTCATCAGCCGGGAAAAGGCAGTTCGTGGCGGACTTCATCGCCTCAGTACCGTCTTTCCCATGAACCTTAAATGAATTGCGGTTATGGCACCGGGTATTTCTACCCCTTTTCGGGCCCCGATTACCCGAATATTTCAGCCGGGAGGCACTCATGTGCCAAAAACGGGCACGAATACAGCGTTCGGGGGGTCTTTTTACGCCGGAGAGGTTCGGTACCTAATAGCACAGTTCCAGCACTTGCATTTTCCCAAAACAGGCTGGAATATGTGGGAATGACAGAACGCGGATATGAGGCTCCGGGAGATCTCACACCGGAGATTTTGCGCCCGGGGAACACCCCCATTCCTGACATCCATTCCTTTTAACCCCCTGCGGCACTATCGCACTCGGGGGGATGCCGGCGCGGCAGGAGCGCGAGCCACAAAGAAGCGCGCTCTGAACATCACTGCCCCTTCCTGATCCTTACAAGCGACGAGCACCGGGAGAAGAACCCGGCAATAAAGGGGGCAAACTCCTCCTGCCAGCAGTCGGCCCCTTCAAACACGCACCAGTCCTTTTCAAGCGCCATCCGGACATGCCGGCCGACACCCACATTCAGGAGCGCGGGCGAAGTGAGGAGGTCAGCCGCACGGACAAACTCCCGGGGCACCTCCATCGCGTACCGTCCGTTCTCGATAAACGGCCCGGGCAGGGCTGCATCCTGGTATTTCTCCCGGAATTTCTCCGCGTTCTGGCGGTTCCAGACCGGGGGGCCTTCGTGGCGCCGGATGGGGGGGAGGTCACCTGCAAGCAGCTCGAAGAGCAGCATGCATCGCTCCTTTCCCATCCGGTAGTGGGCGTGGTGGACAACAAACCCGCCGCGTGCGAGCAGGTCGCAGATCGCGCCCGTGCTCCGCTTGAGCTGGGGCACCACGATCTCCTCGATGAACGGAGGGGTCGCAAATGTGATCGCATAGAGAGACGTCCCCCGCACCGCCAGCAGTGCGGCCAGATCCTCTTCGCTCACGGGTGTTTCCCCGGGCAGCGTAAAGAACGCTTCGGAGGGCGCCTCGAGATAGCCCCGGGCCAGTTCCACAAATTCCGCCATCCGGTCGATGGAAACTGCCGCCGCCACATTCCGCCGGGGGTCGACCGGGTCGATCACGATCAGCGGTTCGTCAAACTCCTTTGCCGCGTGGTGTTCGATATCGATCTTCAGGTGCGGGCCCCATTCGGACGCTGCACGAAGCAGCGGGGCAAACCCGCCGTAGTGGAGCACCAGCAGCTCGCAGAGATAGCCGGAGAACCCTTCGGTCATCTGGTCGGAGCCGTAGATGCCCCCTGCCTTCGCGAACTGTTTTAACAGGAGCACGTCATCCACAAGGCCATTGATCTTCTCTGTAATATACCGGGTGTGAAACGGCGTCCGGTCGACCGCACTCTGGATGTGGGCGGCACTCGCGACATTGTAGCAGGGCACGAGGTCCACGTCGATCGAGTCGATGATTGCATTGATGTACGGGTGCTCGGCGTACTTCTCGCAGAACGTATGCGTGAACTTCCGCGCAATGCTGCGGGCGAGCGCGAGTCCTTCGGCTTCCAGTGCCTCGCGAGGCATATCGGGAGGGAAGAGCATGAAGACATCGAGGTCCCGGTCGCCTTTCACCCACGTGTCCCGGGCGATGGAACCGACCACCATCCCCTCCGCCTTCCTGCTCTCCTTTATTGCGGCGAGCAGCCGGTCAGCAACCCCGCGGATGTACTCGCGCTCTTCCGCAGACGGCCTGAGCTGTTCTCTGAGGATCTTCTCCTCAAGCGCCGGCCTGCCGGTTCCTTCACGATTCTCGTTTACCATTCAACCTCCGCAATGTCCTCATACACCGGCCCCCGGGGCGTGAGCGTGCTCTTCTTGAGCTTGAGGCCCGAGACCGTGCAGCTGCCGCTGGGCGCATCTTTTAATTTTTCAAGGCACCGGAAGAGCGACGGGTCTGCCATCTTTACCCGGGCAAGCGTCGCGTGGGGTGTGAACGCCCGGGTCTCGCGGGAGAACCCGAGAGGCGCAAGGACGCTTTCCACTGCAAGAAATACGTCCCGTCCCTTCCCGGCATCGTCGACTGCGCACCAGACCGTGTGCGGGCTCCGGAAATTATTGACCGTGATCCGGCTTCCCTTTGCCGGGAACGGGGCTGCCTGAACGGTCCTGAGGGCGGCAATAACCTGCGGGAGTTTCTTCTCGTCCACCTCGCCAAGGAACTTGACCGTGATGTGGATGAGCGGCGGATCCACGTAGGAGAGCCGGGCAGTACCTGTACGCAGCACTCCTTGTGCCGCTGCCAGCAGCTCCCGCATTTCAGGAGAGATCTCGAATGCCACAAACGCCCTGACCATCAGGGTACTGTTTTGGCCATTCACCTACAAATGGTGATCGCTCTAAAGTGCCTGGTACAAGCGCCGTGCAGAAGTACTGAACCACGATTTTTTATCCCCAAAATGCGTAGTGCTAGATAGCAGAGGGTATCTTTTATGTCGAAACCAGTTCAGTTGATCGTGTATACTCTGGAGAGCTGTCCGCATTGCGTAATGCTCAAGAATTCCCTAAAAAAAGGCGGATACACATTTTCCGAACGCGACCTGTCGACTGCCGAGGCCCTCACGGAACTCCGGGTGAACGGCGTCTTTGTCAATGAGGCGCCCGTCCTCCAGCGGGGCGAAGATTTCTACACGACGCAAGACCTTTTCCAGACAGGAATGCTGGACGACAAAAAACTCAGTGCGATCCTCGCGGGTGAATGATGGTGGCGCGGCAGGAGACCCGGCAGCTGACGTTTGACGGCAGTTTTTCCCCGGCCCTCCCCGGTGTACGGACAACTGACGGCCATATTATCGAATGGGACCGGAACCGGATTGCCGAGCAGATAAAAAAAGAGACGAAACTTGTCGAGTCCTTTTACGGGTACGAGGGTGCAGACGATGCGACCGCCCAGGAGATCGCCCGGCTGGTTGAACAGCGTATCCTCTCCCTTGGCTTAAAGTCGCTCTCCGGCCCGCTCATCCGCGAGATCATGAACATCACGCTCCTCGAAAAGGGCATGGTG